>ENA-OWLE01000117-OWLE01000117.1-metagenome-genome-assembly--contig:-NODE-117-length-15251-cov-3.069755_pt1 | contig 15251 bp, 10 predicted proteins | sample MGYA00245345_ERZ651094 | MGnify/ENA primary metagenome ERZ651094 (study PRJEB26857, sample SAMEA4031770) | metagenome | biome: human; feature: oral; material: saliva | place: Philippines | collected 2014... | reverse complement strand
CCCTCCTCGTTGGTGGTGGAATTGGTGTGCCACCGTTGGTAGAGACAGCTAAACAGTTGAAGGCAAAGGGAGTGGAAGTCGTGTCTGTGATTGGTTTTGCCAATAAAGATGCCGTTATTTTGGAGGATAAACTCAGGGCCTGTGGTGATGTATATGTGACGACTGATGACGGTTCATACGGTATCAAGGGTTACGTTTCGACAGTCATTGATAACTTGGACTGGACACCAGATGCCGTCTATAGTTGCGGAGCTCCAGGTATGCTCAAATATGTCGACAGCAAGTTTGAAAATCATCCCCACGCCTATGTTTCTATGGAAGCTCGTATGGCTTGTGGTATGGGGGCATGCTATGCCTGTGTGGTTCACGTAAAAGGAGAATCAGATGCCAAAAATCTTCGTGTTTGCGAGGAAGGGCCAGTCTTCCCTACCGGAAAAGTCATCGTCTAGGAGGTTACCATGTCAGAGATTAAATCAGAAAATCGTTTAGCTATTAGCCTTCCAGGGCTCGATTTAAAGAATCCTATTATCCCAGCTTCTGGTTGCTTTGGTTTTGGTCAAGAGTATGCCAAGTACTATGATTTGGACAAACTAGGGTCAATCATGATTAAGGCAACGACTGCCAACCCACGTTTTGGGAATCCTACGCCACGTGTGGCGGAGACACCATCAGGCATGCTTAATGCCATTGGACTGCAAAATCCAGGTGTTGATGCTGTCTTGTCTGAAAAACTCCCTTGGTTGCAGGAACATTATCCTGACTTGCCAATCATTGCCAATGTGGCTGGATTTTCTAACGAAGAATATGCGGAAGTCTGTCACAAGATTTCCAAAGCCAGTAACGTCAAGGCAATCGAGCTTAACATCTCCTGTCCAAACGTGGACCATGGCAATAACGGCCTTCTCATCGGACAAGTCCCAGAGCTTGCCTATGCAGCCGTAAAAGCCAGTGTTTCTCACTCTGATGTGCCCGTCTATGTTAAACTGACACCAAGCGTGGCTGACATCACAAGTGTTGCCAAGGCAGTCGAAGATGCCGGTGCGACAGGTTTCACTATGATTAACACCTTGGTTGGTACACGTTATGATTTGGCGACTCGCAAACCAATCATTGCTAATGGTCAAGGTGGTATGTCAGGGCCAGCCGTCTTCCCAGTAGCCCTTAAACTCATCCGCCAAGTCGCTCTAGCATCAGACCTTCCCATCATCGGTATGGGTGGCGTAGACAGTGCCGAAGCGGCTATCGAAATGTTTATCGCTGGTGCCTCAGCCATCGGTGTTGGAACAGCCAACTTCGCAGATCCCTATGCCTGCCCTAAAATCATCGACCGCCTTCCTGAAGTCATGGACAAGTACGGCATCACAACACTCGAAGACTTACGTAAAGAAGTTCGAACAGACTTGTTGGGGAAATAGAGTCAAAAGTGAATAGCACTAAACATTAGTTAATTCTGCTATCAAAGATACTTATTTGTTTTCATCCTCCCTTTGACAATACTTTATAAAAGCGCTATAATAGAACAAATTGAACTGAACCTTTAATCGAGTCCAGAGAGGCGAGAAAGGTGTACTGAGATGCTAAGGCATCACTAAAGGGTAGGGTCTACCCTGTTTTCGTGCAACCTTCGCTGACTGGCGGAGGTTTTTTGTGTGAAAGGATATAAGAAATGAGAGAAAATCGTCCTGTTATTGCCCTTGATTTCCCGACTTTTGAGGATGTGAAGGCTTTCCTTGCTAAGTTTCCTGCTGATGAAAAGCTCTATGTGAAGATTGGTATGGAACTTTACTATGCGGCTGGTCCAGAGATTGTTCGCTATGTTAAAGATCTTGGCCATAGTGTTTTCCTTGACCTTAAGCTTCACGATATTCCAAATACTGTCAAATCTGCTATGCGTGTCTTGTCTAACCTTGGAGTCGATATGACAAATGTGCATTCGGCTGGTGGTGTGGAGATGATGAAGGCTGCGCGTGAAGGCTTGGGCGATGGACCAATCTTGATTGCTGTAACTCAGTTGACCTCTACCTCTGAAGAGCAGATGCGTGATTTCCAAAATATCCAAACCACACTTCAAGAATCAGTGGTTCATTATGCTAAGAAGACTGCTGAAGCAGGTCTCGATGGTGTTGTCTGTTCAGCACACGAAGTAGCCAAAATCAAAGAAGTAACAAACGAAGACTTCGTTTGTTTGACACCTGGTATTCGTCCAGCAGGAGCAGCAGTTGGTGACCAAAAACGTGTCATGACGCCTGCCGATGCTCGTCAAATTGGTTCAGACTACATTGTTGTCGGTCGCCCAATTACGCAAGCTGATGATCCAGTGGCAGCTTATCACGACATCAAGGCCCAATGGAACGGTCAATAAATTTTCAAAAATACCTGATTTCTTAAGAAAAATAGATTGAATTAGGTTATAATAAACTATAGAAAACGCTTTACGGAGGAACATAATTATGACATTAGCATCACAAATTGCATCTGACTTGCTCGATATCAAGGCTGTTTACCTAAAACCCGATGAACCATTTACATGGGCATCAGGAATTAAATCACCAATCTACACTGATAACCGTATTACTTTGTCTTATCCTGAAACACGTACGCTTATCGAAAACGGGTTCGTGAAAAAGATTAAAGAAGAGTTTCCTGAAGTAGAAGTAATTGCTGGTACTGCAACTGCGGGTATTCCTCACGGTGCGATTATTGCAGACAAGATGAACCTTCCATTTGCTTACATCCGTAGCAAACCAAAAGATCACGGTGCTGGTAACCAAATCGAAGGTCGTGTGGTTAAAGGCGAAAAAATGGTTGTTGTTGAAGACTTGATTTCAACTGGTGGGTCAGTACTTGATGCGGTAGCAGCTGCAGAGCGTGAAGGGGCTGATGTTATCGGTGTTGTGGCTATCTTCACCTACGAATTGCCAAAAGCTGAGAAAAACTTCGCAGATGCTGGCGTGAAATTGGTCACTCTTTCAAACTACACTGAGTTGATTAAGGTTGCTAAAGTTCAAGGTTACATCACAGCAGACGGACTTCAACTCTTGAAGAAATTCAAAGAAAACCAAGAAACTTGGCAAGACTAATTATCATGATTTAAGGCGGAACGTTTTAGGCGTTTCGCTTTTTTTAGTATAATTTAGAAGATAATAGAAGCAGGAGATTATGCGATGACAATAAATGAGTGGTCAGATGCGACAGCAATGGCTGAAGCCGTGCAAAATAAGATGGTTAGTCCCCGAGAATTAGTAGAAGCGACTATTCGTGAAGCGGAGAGGACGAATCCCAAAATCAATGCTATCGTCAGTCGACGTTACGAGAAAGCATTGGCAGAAGCAGAAAGTCGAGATTTTTCTAATAAGCCTTTTGCAGGAGTACCGATTTTCCTAAAGGATTTAGGTCAGGAGCAAGCCGGGGAGCCTTCAACAGCAGGTTCTCGCCTATTTACAAGTTACCAAGCCAAAGAATCGGATAACTATGTCAAGAAGCTTGAGGAACTGGGTTTCATTATTTTAGGGCGTTCTAGCACTCCTGAGTTTGGTTTCAAAAATATCAGTGATGCCCAGATTCATGGTTCTGTCAATCTGCCCGACGATGTGACACGGAATGCTGGCGGGTCAAGTGGTGGCGCGGCAGCTCTTGTAAGTTCTGGCATTTCTCCTTTGGCTCCAGCTAGTGATGGTGGTGGCTCTATTCGTATTCCAGCCTCCTTTAACGGACTTATTGGTCTTAAGCCTACTAGAGGACGAATTCCAGTCGGTCCTATTTCATTCCGTGGATGGCAGGGGGCCTCTGTCCAATTCGCCTTGACAAAAACTGTTCGAGATACGAGTCGCTTGCTCTATCACATGCAGACTTGTCAGATGGAAAGTCCATTTATCTTGCCAAAACTTAGCAAATTGTCTTTAGAACAAGCAGTTAGACCTTTGAAAATTGCTTTTTCGACGGCATCTCCTATTGGTGGTAAGGTGTCAGAATCTGCTATTAAGGCAACAAAAAAGGCTGCCAGAGCATTGGAAAATCTAGGACATCATGTGCATGAAATCAGCGACCAACCATTAAATGGGATTAAAGCCATGCAGTCTTACTACATCATGAATAGTGTAGAGACGGCTGCAATGTTTGATGGCATAGAGGCTGGTTTGGGCCGTTCGATGATAATAGAAGATATGGAGTTAATGACTTGGGCCATTTATCAATCGGGTCAAAAGATTCCAGCCAAAGTTTACTCAAAAATCCTAGCTCAGTGGGACCTGTATAGCCATCAGATGGCAGTTTTTCATGAGGCTTACGATATTCTTCTGACACCTACCGTTGCGGATGTGGCACCTAAACACGGACAGTTTGCACTATCTGAAAGTTTACAAAATCAACTCAAACAGATGGCTGATTTTGATTGGCCAAAGCAACAGGAACTTATTTGGGACATGTTTGCGGATAGCCTAGATTGGACACCCTTTACGCAGCAAGCTAACTTGACAGGACAACCATCGATTTCTTTACCTGTTTATCGCAATGCAGAAGGGCTGGCGCTTGGTGTTCAACTAACAGCCGCCAAGGGAAGAGAGGACCTCTTGCTACACTTAGCCAAGCAAATGGAAGAAGGTTCGGTTTTTAGCTAGGTATACTCATTCTCAGTTCAATTTTTTGTAAAACCCTTTCAAATAGTGTAGTCTAAGATTATAAGTTTTTAACTTAACTTTATTATTTGTTTTAAGGAGACATATATAGATGAAAAAGAGATTTTTCGCCGTTTTCAGTCTAATCTTGGCTACGGTCTTTTTGGTTGCTTGCTCATCACAAAGTTCAGCTGACAAGAACTGGGAAAAGATAGAGAAACGTGGCAGTATTAAGGTTGCGACTGCTGGAACCCTTTACCCACAAACCTACCACGACGATGATAACAATCTGACTGGTTACGATGTTGAAATTCTTAAAGAAGTTGGGAAACGTCTTAAGTTAAAAATCGACTTTACTGAGATGGGTGTCGATGGTATGCTTACCGCTGTAAATAGTGGTCAAGTAGATATCGCTAACTACTCACTGGAAGATGACAATAAGAACGTTAAAAAATTCTTGCGTTCTGAACCATATAAGTATTCATTCACTTCTATGGTAGTTCGTGAATCCGATAACTCAGGAATCTCTTCATGGGAAGACCTCAAAGGTAAGAAAGCAGCAGGTGCTGCAAGTACTAAATACATGAAGATTGCTAAAAAAATGGGCGCTGAACTTGTCGTTTATGACAATGTTACCAATGACGTGTACATGCAAGACTTGGTAAATGGCCGTACAGATGTAATCGTTAACGATTATTATTTGCAAAAGATGGCTGTAGCAGCGGTTAAAGATAAATATCCTGTAAAAATCAACGATGGTGTCTACAGTAACCCTTACTCAACTAGCTTCACCTTCTCATTGAAAAATAAAACCCTTCAAGAAAAGGTCAATAAAGCCATCAAAGATATGAAAAAAGATGGTACTCTTACCAAGATTTCAGAGAAATTCTTTGCTGGTCAAGATGTTACAAAGAAAACTAAAGTTGACTACACTGAGATTGATATCTCTGATATCGAATAAGATAAGCGATCCAAATGGATCGCTTATTTAATAAAGTTATGTTTAGAAAGATAGACTTATGATTATTGATTTTTCGCTGATTTTAAAAAGCATTCCCTATGTCCTAACAGGTCTGCCATACACCTTAGGAATCTCAGTTTTGAGCTTTATCATTGGAAACTTTTTTGCTATTCTTCTTGCCTTCATGCGGATGTCACAAAAGCCTTGGTTAAAGTATCCAGCCCGTATCTACATTTCACTTATGCGTGGGGTTCCTATGTTGGTCGTGCTCTTCATTCTTTACTTTGGTCTGCCTTATGTTGGCATTCAGCTACCCGCCCTTCTATGTGCCCTAATTGGTTTTTCTACCGTAAGTGCAGCCTATATGGCAGAGATTTTCCATTCATCCATTTCTGCTGTAGATAAGGGACAGTGGGAGGCAGCTCGCTCTCTAGGCCTTCCTCAAAAGTCAATTATTCGTCACATCATTTTACCTCAAGCCCTACGTATTGCAGTAGCACCACTTGGCAATGTCATTATTGATATGGTTAAGAGTTCCTCATTGGCTGCTATGATTACAGTGCCTGACATTTTCCAAAACGCAAAGATTATTGGTGGGCGTGAGTATGACTACATGTCTATGTATATCCTAATTGCCTTTATTTACTGGGTACTTAGTTTCATTTTAGAGCTCCTTCAAGGACAAGTCGAAAAACGTTTAACAGTATATTAAGAGTAAAACAGACCGAGAAAAGCATCTTGGTCTGTTTATCACAATGTTTAGATATTTTTAATTTTTCAATCGCTTACATATAACTGTGGTATAATAATAATGACATTTTTTGGAAAGGTTTTTTAGTGATGAAAAAGAAAACAATCGTTGCAACGACCCTATCGACCCTACTCGTCTCAACGGCTATCTTGGCTAATGCTGTTAAAGCTGACGAGGTGGAAACTAGTGCAGCTGTGACAGCACCAAGCACAGAAGTAGTAGCCACAGAGGCAACTACCGATGTGACATCTACTGCAGCAACAACTGCATCAAACGAGTCTGCAACACCTGTAGCTAGTTCAACATCAGTTATTACAACTTCAACAGCTGAAACTAGCCTAGCACCAGTTGCTACGGCCAATGAAACAGCAACTGCAACTGCAAGTCCAGCAACACCGGCAGTTGTGACAAACGCTAGCACAAGTGACAATAATGATACTGTAACTGTTCTCCACACTAACGACGTTCACGGTCGTATGGTAGAGGATGACCGTAACGGAGTCATTGGTGATGCACTCTTATCCGGTATCGTAAATGACACGCGTTCGAAAGGAACAACCATCGTCCTTGATTCTGGTGACTCATTCCAAGGTCTTCCAATCTCAAATAGTTCTAAAGGTGAGGATATGGCTGCTGTCATGAATGCGGTTGGTTATGATGCCATGACAGTTGGTAACCATGAGTTTGACTTTGGGCTTGATCAATTGCGACGTTTGAGTAAACAAATCAATTTCCCGATTATCACATCTAACGTTTATGTGGATGGTGTTCGTCTTTTCCAACCATCGACAATTATTGATAAAACTCCTGGTGTTGATGGAGATGAAGTAGTCGTTATCGGTGTTACAACACCTGAAACAGCTACTAAAACACATCCCCGTAACCTTACTGGTGTCTCTTTCACTGATCCTATTACTGAAGTTAAGGCTGTGGTTGATCAAGTAGAATCAAACGCTCGAGCTGAAGGTAAGGAATACAAGACTTATATTGTTATTGGACACTTGGGCATCGATACAACAACACCAGTAGAATGGCGTGGATCAACTTTGGCAGAAGCTCTATCAAACTACGCGCCTTTGAAAGGTAAACGTGTCCTTGTCCTTGATGGTCACTCACATACCCTTCACACAGCAACTTATGGTGATAACGTCACTTACAATCAAACAGGTAGCTACCTTAATAATGTCGGACGTGTTGTCTATAATTCTGATCGTGTTTTGTCACATGGAGTGATTACACATGACGAAGCTAAGAAGAATTATCAAGTTAATCCTACAGTTAAAGCTATGCTTGATGAGATTCAAGCTAAGTACAAGGCAGAATCTTCTAAAGTTGTCATTGAAAATAGTCCTGTAAAACTTAGCGGTGACCGCATGGACGTTCGTGTTCGTGAAACAAACCTCGGTAATGTGGTTGCGGACGCACTTTTGGATTATGGTCAGTCTGCGTTTACACATAAGTCTAATCTTGCAGTAACTAACGGTGGTGGTCTTCGCGAAACAATTGCTAAAGACAGACCGATTACTAAAGGCGACATTATAGCCGTTCTTCCATTCGGTAACTCTGTTGCCGAAATCCAAGTAACTGGACAAAACATCTATGATATGTTTGTGAAATCTCTTGGATCAATTCTCCAAGTTGATGAAAGTGGTAAAAACGTTTTTGACGAAAATGGTCAACCTCTTCTTGAACCTTCAGGTGGCTTCCTCCAAGTCGCTGGAGCTCGTGTATATTATGACACAACTCTTCCAGCTGAAAAACGTATCTTATCAATTGACATCTTGGATCCAGAAACTGGTGTCTATAAACCACTCAACACTACTGAAACTTATTATCTAGTAACAAACGATTTCTTGGCTGCTGGTGGTGATGGCTTCACAATGCTAGGTGGTCCTCGTGAAGAAGGTCCTTCACTCGATACAGTTTTTGCTGATTACTTAACTCATGCAGATCTTACTAAATACGCAGTTATTAATCCTAATTCACGTACGATTTCTATTTCAAGTGCCGATTTTGCTGCTTTGAATAAGAAAGAGAATGCTGAAAATCCAATGGTTAATCCAGTGAATCCAGTTGATTCATCTGTAGCTTCTAAAGTTTCAGAAAAAACTAAACCAGTGGTATCTAAGGTAGTAACAACACCTAACGGTAAAGTCTTCTTCGTTTCAACTGCAAACGAAACGCATAAAGAAACTGAAAAAGTTACTGAAACTCCTCGCCAAACCGAAGCACTTCCAACAACAGGTGATAAGGGTTCACATGCAGGTCTCCTTGGACTAGGCATGTTGCTTACAATGTTTGGACTTGGCGGCAAACACAAAGGTAAAGAGAAAAATTAAATAGCTTTTCTGTAATAATAATAAGAGTTAACCAATGGCTAACTCTTATTTGTTTTCTTGTTACTATGTGTCTTCCTATACTGACTTGGTGTTTGAGCATAATAATGCTTAAATTGGCGATTAAAGTTTGAGAGGTTGTTAAAACCAACACTCGTAGAAATTTCTAAAACTGGTTTTACGCTATTACGAAGCTCCTCACAAGCAGCATTCAGTCTAGCCTGAATAATAAATTCGGTGCAAGAGGTACCTGTATGTTGTTTAAACATGGTCATAAAATGCGTCTTACTGTAACCCATAAGCTCGGACAATTGCTCAATAGTAAGCGTCTCAGCATAATGCTTGTTAATGTAATCAATGATTTCTCGAATTTTCTCATTTTTACGATAATGATCATCAGAAGTCTTTCGTTCTACCAAACGATAGTAGTAGAAGAGATAGATGAGTTCCTCCAATTTGGACTTAAGTAAAATCTCGTAGTGTCTATCTTTTTGTCGAATAATCTTAAAAATCGAAAATAGAGCTCCCTTAATTTCAGAATAACCCTCATCAGTTGGTTTTAAACATTGTTTGAACTTGAAATTAGAATTTTGCAAGGGTTGTAGATAACGGAGACTAAGAGGGTCGACTAGAGATTGCCCTAACATATCTAAATGAAAATGAAGTGTGTCAGTATGGTGCGACTGATTATCAATAGGATGGACAGAATGGAGTCCATTAGGACGAATTAGAAAGATATCTCCAGGCTGACTATCAAAATAGTCATAATCAATGTGATAGCGAGCAGTCCCCTCATAGACGTATTGAATTTCAAGTTCTGGGTGCCAATGAAAAAGAATGTCAGGACGTCCGTTTTCAACCTTAGTTTCAGTTAGTCTAAAAGGAAGAAGATTATCATCAAAATCTATCAAATGTTTAAAATCAGTATCAGTAGCTTGTTGACTCATCATTAACCTTTCAAAATCATAGAATAGTACCATGATAGCATTTTCTTTTTCGAAAAGCATGGAAAAATCATTTTATGGTATCAATTGGGTTGAATTTACATAAATAAATTTCTGTACCATATCGGCATAAAATAAAAAAGATAGCAATCTATCTTTTTACATAATTTAAGTTACGTTTACTTACCGAGACAGAACTGACTAAAGAGTTGAGTAATAAGCTCGTCCGGTGCGGCGTCACCTGTAATTTCGCCAAGAATTTCCCATGTGCGAGTCATATCGACTTGTAATAGGTCAACAGGCATACCTAATTCAAGACCTTGATTAACGGCTTCAAGACTTTCAAGCGCCTTTTCAATAAGTGAAATATGACGTGCATTTGAGAGATAAGTAGCATCTTTTTCCACTAAGCCAGCATTATCAAAGAAGAGTTGGTTGATGCGATCTTCGATTTTGTCAATGTTTTCATTTTTGAGGACTGAAATTGGGATGACATCCTCAGGAAGCTCTTCAATCTGGATAGCTTGTGGAAGGTCCGTCTTATTTAAGAGAATGATTCGGTTGCTATTTTGGCTGATGTCAAGCAATGTACGGTCTTGATCGGTAAGTGGTTCAGAGCTATTAAGCACAAGAAGGACCAAATCAGCCTCTTCAAGAGCTTTCTTAGAACGCTCAACACCAATTTTTTCGACCAGATCATCTGTGTCACGAATACCAGCGGTATCGATTAACTTAAGAGGGACACCCTTGATATTAACGTATTCTTCAATAACATCACGTGTAGTCCCTTCAATATCAGTAACGATGGCTTTCTCCTCACGTAGAAGATTGTTGAGTAGACTAGATTTTCCGACATTTGGGCGACCAATGATTGCCGTAGAAAGACCTTCTCGTAAGATTTTCCCTCGTTTGGCAGTTGCAAGAAGATTTTCCAAGAGAGTCTGGAACTCTTGAGTTTTCTCACGGACTAGATTTGTGGTAACTTCTTCAACATCATCATACTCTGGGTAATCAATATTGACTTCGACTTGTGCCAAAGTGTTAAGGATTTCTTGGCGCGTGTTGTTAATGAGATTTTTAAGCGAACCGTCTAACTGAGAGACAGCAACAGCCATAGCCTTATCAGTTTTGGCACGAATCAAATCCATGACAGCTTCAGCCTGGGTCAAATCTACCCGTCCATTTAAGAAGGCACGTTTGGTAAATTCTCCTGGTTCGGCCATACGAGCACCAGAACGGATTAAGAGTTGAAGGATTTCATTGGTAACAGCGACACCACCATGTGTGTTGATTTCCACGACATCCTCGCGTGTAAAGGTCTTTGGTGCACGCATAACACTGACCATGACTTCATCAATAATTTCATCATTTTCGACGATATGGCCATAATTGATAGTATGTGAAGTAACAGATTCTAGATTTTTTCCTTTGAAAACCTTATTAGCAATAGCAATAGCATCACTTCCTGACAAGCGGACGATACCGATAGCCCCTTCACCTAAGGGAGTTGAGATAGCAGTAATAGTATCAAATTCTTTGGTAATTGACATAGTTTTTCCTTTGGATTTATTCTTTACAAGTTTTAAAATGATTTAATTTCATTGTAACTCAAAAGAGCAGTAGTAGCAAGGATTGGTGCCGTTAAAGACAAGAAAAAAGAGCCGAAGCTCTTTTCTTTATTTATGGCGTTCAAAATATGATTTAGTCTCTTTGAAAATAATTGGTGAAAGGACTAAGAGGGCAATCAAGTTAGGCAATGCCATCAAGCCGTTTACGATATCCGCAATTTTCCAAACAACATCAAGTGTTAGGTAGCCTCCAAGAGCGACCATAGCTACAAAGACAAGGCGATAGAGTGGAAGAAACTTAGTTGATTTAAAGATAAACTCGCAACAGCGTTCACCATAGTATGACCAACCTAAAATAGTGGTGAAAGCAAAGAGTACCAAAGAAACTGTCAAGGCAATTTCACCAAAAGTTCCGAAAACTGAAGAGAAGGCCGCTTGTGTCATTGGTGCACCTTCTAAGCTACCTGACCATTGACCAGTAACAAGTATAGCAAGTCCAGTAAGCGTACAAATGATGATAGTATCGATGAAAGTACCTGTCATAGAAATCAAACCTTGTTCAACAGGTTCTTCTGTCTTAGCTGCTGCAGCGGCGATAGGAGCTGACCCAAGACCTGACTCATTTGAGAATACCCCACGCGCAATACCTAGTCGCATAGCGGCCATAACTGTTGCTCCAGCGAAACCTCCGACAGCAGCTTTACCAGTAAAGGCAGATTGGAAGACCATTTCGAGTACTGGAAGCAGCTGGTTAAAGTTTGTAAAGATAACGATAAGTGCTGCCAAGATGTAGATTGCAGCCATGAATGGGACAACTTTTTCAGAAACCTTAGAGATTGATTGGATACCACCGAAGATGATAGCAGCGGTGATAAGGGCTAAGATAACACTGACAATTTTTGGTGACCAATCAAAGCTGTTTTGAAGAGATGCTGTGATTGAGTTAACCTGTGAGAAAGTACCAATACCCAACCATGCCACAAGTACACCTGCAAAGGCAAAGAAGTAAGCCAAAGGCTTAGCGATTGTTTGCCATTTCCCTTTAAAGCCATGGGTAATATAGTACATTGGACCTCCAGAGACATTTCCCTGATCATCAAGCGTACGGAATTTGATAGCTAAAAGTCCTTCGGCATATTTAGTTGCCATACCAAAGAAGGCAGCTATCCACATCCAGAAAAGGGCACCAGGTCCACCAGTCTTAATGGCTGTTGCAACCCCAACAATATTACCCGTACCGACAGTTGCGGCAAGTGCCGTTGCAAGGGCTGCAAAACTAGAAATATCACCTTCCCCTTTATCTTCAGCAAAGATAAGTTTGAAGGCTTTAGGCAGACGAATGATTTGCAAAAGTCCAAGACGGATTGTAAGGTAGATACCAGTCCCTACAAGAAGGACAAGAAGGGGAGGTCCCCATACAAAGTCATCAATGGAAGTAAAAAAGTCTAACATAAGTTTAGAATCTCCTTAAACCGAGACGCCAAAAAAGAGGTTTGGCGTAACCAGACCTCTGAAAATACAAAGCTATTACTGAAAGTTAAAAACTCTCAATGCTTTCTGTCCTTTTACCTGAGAGTTTCGGGTGTTATCCCTTGCCCCTTCGGTGTCTTGTCTACAGCATAAGCCGCTTCAAGATCTCTCCAGAAGTCCGTCAATCACCAGTCATCCTGATGACATCACTCGGTTATTATTTTATTGTGGTTCTATCTTATCGAAAAAACCGAACGCTGTCAACATATAATTTCATTATGCACCTAATAAATCCGAATATTCAGCTTCCAATTTATCGTTTTCTATAATTTTGAATCTCTCAAAAAGCAGGTAATATCACCCTTTTTTATTATGCTGATTGCCTTGCAAGAACAAACCGTTTTCCATTCAAATTTTTTCTTTCTATTGCGAATAGACTCTGCATTTTCATCTGAAAAATGATAAAATAGTAGAGCTTATTTTTGAGAATGGAGAATATGATGAACCCATTATTAACTGGTATGAACGATAAACAGGCCGAAGCAGTCCAAACGACTGAAGGCCCTCTTTTGATTATGGCTGGTGCAGGATCAGGTAAGACTCGTGTCCTTACCCATCGCATTGCCTATCTTATCGACGAAAAAATGATTAATCCCTGGAATATTTTGGCCATTACCTTTACCAATAAGGCTGCCCGTGAAATGCGTGAACGTGCAATGGCTTTAAATCCCGCAACTTCAGAAACCTTGATTGCGACCTTCCATAGCATGTGTGTGCGAATCCTTCGTCGTGAAGCGGATCATATTGGCTACAACAGAAACTTCACTATTGTAGATCCAGGAGAACAACGTACTTTGATGAAGCGTATTCTCAAGAATCTGAACTTGGATCCTAAGAAGTGGAATGAACGTGCCATTTTAGGGACCATTTCTAACGCCAAGAATGACCTCTTGGATGAGGTGGCTTATGAGCATCAAGCTGGTGACATGTATACGCAAATCGTAGCCAAATGTTACAAGGCCTATCAAGAAGAGCTTCGTCGTAGTGAGGCCATGGATTTTGACGATTTGATTATGATGACTCTTCGTCTCTTTGACAAAAATCCTGATGTCCTTGCTTATTATCAGCAACGTTATCAGTACATTCACGTAGATGAGTATCAAGACACCAACCATGCTCAATATCAATTGGTGAAACTCCTTGCTTCTCGCTTTAAGAATATCTGTGTCGTGGGTGATGCCGACCAATCAATCTATGGTTGGCGTGGAGCAGATATGCAGAACATTCTTGATTTTGAGAAGGACTATCCTGAAGCTAAGGTTGTCCTCCTGGAAGAAAACTACCGTTCAACCAAGAAAATTCTCCAAGCGGCTAACGAGGTGATTAAGAACAACCGCAACCGCCGTCCTAAGAAACTTTGGACTCAAAATGATGACGGTGAACAAATCGTTTATTACCGTGCTAACGACGAGCGTGATGAAGCCGTATTTGTAGCTTCAACAATTGATAATGTCGTCCGTGAAGAAGGCAAGAATTTCAAAGACTTCGCTGTCCTCTACCGTACCAATGCTCAGTCTCGTACTATTGAGGAAGCCTTACTCAAGTCTAATATTCCTTATACAATGGTTGGAGGGACAAAATTCTACAGCCGTAAAGAGATTCGAGATGTTATTTCTTATTTGAACTTGATTGCCAATCCTGCGGATAATATTAGTTTTGAACGTGTCGTCAATGAACCTAAACGTGGAGTTGGACCTGGCACACTCGAAAAGATTCGTAACTTTGCCTATGAGCAAAACATGAGTCTCCTGGATGCATCAGCTAATATTATGCTGTCTCCTATTAAGGGGAAAGCAGCTCAAGGCGTTTACGATTTCGCTAACATGATTCTGAACCTACGTGATCAGTTGGATGGGCTAAGCATTACCGAGACTGTAGAAGCTGTTTTAGACAAGTCTGGTTATCTGGATGCTCTGTCCATGCAACAAACGCTTGAAAGCCAGGCACGCATTGAAAATATCGAAGAGTTCATGTCTGTAACCAAGAATTTCGACGAGACTAATACAGATGGAACTGAAGACGAGACAGGCATTGACCGTTTAGGACGTTTCTTGAATGATTTGGCTTTGATTGCTGACACGGACGATGGGGATGTTGAGGCAGCAGAAGTAACCTTAATGACCCTCCACGCCGCCAAAGGGCTTGAATTCCCAGTTGTCTTCCTAATTGGTATGGAAGAAGGCGTCTTCCCTTTGTCTCGTGCCTCAGAAGAACCAGATGAACTCGAAGAAGAGCGTCGTTTGGCTTACGTAGGGATTACACGAGCTGAGGAGATTCTATTCCTAACTAACGCCAATACTCGGACCCTTTTTGGTAAGACTAATTACAATCGTCCAAGTCGCTTTTTACGTGAAATTTCTGATGATTTACTACAATATCAAGGTTTGGCACGACCTGCTAATTCATCATTTGGCGTTCGTTTTACAAAGGAAGAACCTACACAATTTGGCCAAGGCATGAGCTTACAACAAGCTCTTCAGTCCAGAAAAGCCAATGCACAGCCGAAAAGACATTCTAGCGCTCAGCCATTTTCAAAAGCTACTGGAGG
>ENA-OWLE01000116-OWLE01000116.1-metagenome-genome-assembly--contig:-NODE-116-length-15272-cov-3.697312_pt1 | contig 15272 bp, 17 predicted proteins | sample MGYA00245345_ERZ651094 | MGnify/ENA primary metagenome ERZ651094 (study PRJEB26857, sample SAMEA4031770) | metagenome | biome: human; feature: oral; material: saliva | place: Philippines | collected 2014... | reverse complement strand
TTCCGATCTATACAGTTACAGTTACTCAAAAAAATATTTCTAAAAAAATCATGTAAAATATTAAATAATCACTACTTTTTTTCATTCTTTAGTGGTACAATAATATTACGATTTTCAGAAGACCAGGAGAGACCTATGAACCAGTATTTAGTAGCGATACACTATATTCAACTGCTTCAAGCAGAACTCAATATTCTTAATCATGATGCACGCTTGCTTTTTGATCTCAAGATTGATCCCAATCTTGCTAAACGTGAGCTTGCTGACTTAAAAGTATCTCTATCTAAATTATCTGACAAAAACCTTTATATCGAAGGTACAATCTGGTATCAGCCAAGTTTATTTACTATTATCGATCAAAATTTAGGGGTTATTGATGACTGGCTTAAGGAATTAGATGACTTCTTTGAATTTAGTTACGGTACAACAGTCTACACTGTTTTGAAAGAGAACGAAAATCGAAGTTATGACTTATTGCTTGGTCTTTATAGCCGTCTTGAATACGTTATCTCAGATATAAAAAATTGCCGTTAGATTGCTAACGGTTTTTGATATGTCAAGAAATTTAGTTTATGTTTTAAATATCAAATAATTTGACAAAATCCCCCAATGTGTGTAAAATAAAATTTGAAGATACTCTAATAAAAATAATGTAAATTAAAGGAAGATAATAACTAAGTGAGTAAACAGGGGTTGAAATTGGGGGCTTTTTTCAAGTATTATTTTGTGAGCCTTGCTTCACTGAGCCTTTTAGGTCTTATTTTTTATGGATTTTATTCTTTAAGTGGTTTAATTAGCTTATCTCCAGAGAGCACTTCAGTTCTTGAAGTAAACCATTATTCTGGTCAAGTATCTCCTTCCTCAGTAAAGAAGGATGGTATTTATAAGGTTCAAGACATAAGTGGTGAAACCAATAACTATGATGTTGATCTGAGAGTGACAAATGAGGGAGATAAGGTTATTCAAACCTATATTTTTGAATATAAAAAATAACTATACAATAAAATAAAGCTCACAAACTTGCTTAGTTTGTGAGCTTTCTATTTATTTTACCAAAGTCCTAATAGTTTTTGCATGAGGAGTGAAACGACACTAATTAATAACCAACAAAGCCCTCCCACTAATAGAGCAGAACCTCCCTTAGTAATTAGTTTTTTGAGATTTGTTTGGTAACCGATAGCTGTCATGGCCATGATAATCATGAATTTTGAAAGGTCTTTTAAAGGAGCGAAGATAGCTGAAGGGACACCCATAGACATCGTTATGGTTGTAACGAGTGAAGCCAACAGGAACCAAAGGATGAAGTTTGGAATTGCTTTAGTCAGAGAAAATCTTTCCTTTGTATTATCTTTTTTTGACTGCCAAATAGAGAGACCTAGAGTAATAGGAATGATAGCAAGTGTCCTTGTTAGTTTGACAATCGTTGCCTGCTCTAGGATGGATGTTCCATGTAAGCTATCCCATGAACTAGCAGTAGCAGTTACAGAGGATGTATCATTAACAGCTGTTCCAGCAAAGATAGCAAAACCCTGATTAGTGAGATTTAACCAAGAACCTAAGTGAGGAAAAAGTAGAGCTGCCAAAATGTTGAAAAAGAAAATAACAGAGATTGCAGTTGCAATGGACTCATCTTTGGCCTTGATAACAGGTGCAGTGGCTGCAATAGCAGAACCACCGCAGATAGATGAACCAACTCCTACTAAAGTTGCGATTTCACTATCTAATTTAAATAGTTTATGGATGAAATAAGCAGTAATCAGTGCCGTAGCAATAGTCGCTAAAATAATGGGGAGAGAGGTTAAACCGACGTTGAAGACTTGAGAAAGATTTAATCCAAAACCAAGAAGAATAACTGCGTATTGTAATACTTTTTTTGATGTGAATTGCATCCCTACTATAAATCTTTTTTGATTTATCAGTAGACTAGCTAATAAGAGTCCGATAAAAAGTCCAATGACAGGTCCTCCAATAATAGGAAATAAGTTTCCAAGATACCAAGCTAGGATTGATATAAGTATTGAAATACTTATTCCAGGTAAGGATTCTTTTATTTTCATTAAGATACCTCCGTAAAAGTTGACTATATTATAGCTTATTATAAATATGATGTAAAGGTGACTTCTGCCTTATTTCTCAGAAAAACTAGGTAATAAGGTTGCGGGGTGTTAGTTTTTTTGATAGAATAGTATTAAAATATTATAATTAATTTTTTTATGAAGGAAGGGTTGTATGTATCGTCATTTAAAGAAGTATTTTGTTTTCATCGTGGGGGCTTTTATCTGTTCACTATTTTTGGTGTTGGCTTTTACAACAGACAGAAAAAATGATAATAGTGTCAATGCTAAAGCTGAAGCTGCCTATAACCAAACTACGACAGCTTTTATTGATAGTATCGGTGAAACTGCGCGACAGATTGGTCAAGACTACAATATCTATGCCTCTGTTCTAATTGCTCAAGCAATTCTGGAATCAAATTCAGGTCAGTCTGGTTTGAGTCAAGCTCCTTATTACAACTTCTTTGGTATTAAGGGTTCTTATAATGGGAATTCTGTTACAATGCGTACTTGGGAAGATGATGGTACAGGAAATACTTACGAGATTGACGAGCCCTTCCGTTCATATGGAAGTCTGAGTGATTCGCTAGCAGATTATGCTACTTTGATGACGTCATCTACTTATTCAGGTACTTGGAAATCAAATACCAGTAGCTATGCTGATGCTACTCAGGCACTCACAGGAACCTATGCTACAGACAGTCTTTATGCTTCTAAGTTAAATAGTATTATTGCATACTATGGTCTTACTATCTACGACCAAGCTCCTGTTACCCAGGCAACAGGTTCAAGTAACGGTCTTGTTTGGAATAGTTATAGAGGATCATACACAGATGCTGAGACCTTATCTATAGATGAGGCTTGGGCAAGCTATAAAAATTATAAATAAAAAGAGCTGAAAGGCTCTTTTTTTGAGCGATAAAAAATCCCCAACCTTATGTGGTGGGGACTAAGTAGCTCTTATATTAGTTTTCAAAAGTGACTTCCTTAACAAGGTTATCCAAGAATTTTTCTCCCATTTTAGAGAGAGTTGCCTTTTCATGTTTCAAGTAAACAATATCAATTTCATCATCAATATCTAGTGGAATAGAGACGATATTGTCGCCATTTAAATTACTATTTAAGATACCAGTGGCAATTGTGTATCCATCCAAACCAATTAATAGGTTAAAAAGTGTTGCACGGTCTGAAACCACAATCGACTTTTTATGGGGGATTTGTGAGAGAATCTCTTCAGAATAATAGAAGGAATTATGAATCCCCTGATCGTAACTAAGGTATGGAAAGTCCTCTAAATCTTCCAATGAGACCACTTTATGCTTGGCCAAAGGATTTGACTTGCTAACAAAGATATGAGGTCGAGCTTTAAAGAGACTTGTATAGGTGAGTCGGTTATCGTCAAACATCTTAGTCAAGACATCTCGGTTATAGCTATTAAGGAAGAGCACACCAATTTCTGAACGGAAGTTCTTAACGTCTTCGATAATCTCGTAGGTACGAGTTTCACGTAAGAAGAGCTCGTAACGTGTCATATCAGCTCTCTTGAGAAGTGAGACAAAGGCATTGACGACAAAAGCGTAGTGTTGAGAAGAAACACTAAACAATTCACGTGTCTCTGTGTGACTCTTGTAACGTTCTTCTAAGAGATTAGTTTGTTCTACTACCTGACGGGCATAAGATAGAAATTCAACCCCGTCCTTGGTTAAGGTGATTCCCTTAGGGTTACGGATAAAGATATCAATTCCCATTTCTCTTTCCAAATCGCGGACAGCATTTGAAAGACTTGGTTGTGTAATGAAAAGTTGTTTTGCGGCCTCATTCATTGAGCCAGTTTCGACGATTTTGATAATATAATGTAATTGTTGAATTCGCATAGCCTTATTATAGCATATTTTAAGGATTATTCCTTAGGATAAGAAGCGAGTAAAAAGTCTTTTTAGGACTATACCAATTTTTATGCTTGACAATGTTAAATATATGGAATATACTGTTTTCGTTGAGCTTTTTAAAGAGCTTATTGACTATACCAATTATAAATGAAGGAGACATGACCTCTTTGATTTGAGGTTATTATTAAAAATATGTGTGGAATTGTTGGTGTTGTAGGTAACACAAATGCAACTGATATTTTGATTCAAGGACTTGAAAAGCTAGAATACCGTGGTTACGATTCAGCCGGTATCTTTGTAGCTGGTGAAATATCTAGTCAATTGGTTAAAGCTGTTGGCCGTATTGCGGAACTTGCTGCTAAAACTGAAGGAGTAGAAGGTACTGCAGGTATCGGACATACTCGTTGGGCGACTCACGGGAAACCAACGGAAGACAATGCTCACCCACATCGCTCAGAAACAGAACGTTTCGTTTTGGTTCACAACGGTGTTATTGAAAACTATCTTGAAATTAAGGAAGAATACCTTTCTGGTCATCATTTCAAGGGTCAAACCGATACTGAAATTGCTGTTCACTTGATTGGTAAATTTGTTGAAGAAGACGGTTTGTCAACTATTGAAGCTTTCAAGAAGGCTCTCAACATTATCCGTGGATCGTATGCATTTGCCCTCATGGATTCTGAAGATGCATCAACAATTTATGTAGCTAAAAACAAATCACCACTTTTAATTGGTCTTGGTGATGGTTATAACATGGTCTGCTCAGACGCTATGGCTATGATTCGTGAAACAAATCAATACATGGAAATTCACGATCAAGAGTTGGTTATCGTTAAAGCTGATAGCGTCGAAGTTCAAGATTATGATGGCAATGTTAAAGAACGTGATAGCTATACGGCTGAGCTTGATCTTTCTGATATTGGTAAAGGAACATACCCTTACTATATGCTCAAAGAAATCGATGAGCAACCAACAGTAATGCGTAAGCTTATCCAAGCTTACACAGATGACAAGGGTCAAGTGACTGTAGATGCTGAAATTATCAAGGCTGTTCAAGAAGCTGACCGCATCTATATCCTCGCAGCAGGAACTTCCTATCATGCTGGTTTTGCCTCTAAAAAGATGCTTGAAGAGTTGACAGATACTCCTGTTGAGCTTGGTATTTCTTCTGAGTGGGGTTATGGTATGCCACTCCTTAGCAAGAAACCTCTCTTTGTCTTTATTAGTCAATCAGGTGAAACAGCAGATAGTCGTCAGGTTCTTGTTAAAGCTAACGAGTTGGGCATTCCAAGTTTGACAGTGACAAACGTTCCGGGATCTACTCTTTCTCGTGAAGCTGACCACACAATGCTTCTTCATGCTGGACCAGAAATTGCCGTAGCTTCTACTAAAGCTTACACAGCTCAGATTGCAGCCCTTGCCTTCTTGGCTAAAGCAGTCGGTGCAGCTAATGGTAATGAAAAAGCTAAAGCATTCGACTTGGTACATGAATTGTCACTTGTAGCACAATCTATCGAATCAACACTGGCTGAAAAAAAAGTGATTGATGAGAAGGTGGCAGCTCTTCTTTCAGAAACACGTAATGCTTTCTATATCGGTCGTGGTCAAGATTACTATGTTGCTATGGAAGCAAGTCTTAAGTTGAAAGAAATCTCATATATCGAATGTGAAGGTTTCGCAGCAGGTGAATTGAAACATGGTACAATTGCTCTTATCGAAGATGGTACACCTGTTATTTCCCTTCTGTCTGATCCTGTTCTTGCTAGTCATACTCGTGGTAATATCCAAGAAGTGGCAGCGCGTGGTGCTAAGGTGTTGACCATCGCTGAGAAAAACGTTGCTAAAGAAGGTGATGACATCGTTCTTAATAATGTTCACCCTTACTTATCACCAATTTCAATGGTAGTACCGACACAATTAATTGCTTATTTTGCGACGCTTCACCGTGGACTCGACGTCGATAAACCACGTAACTTAGCTAAATCAGTTACAGTTGAATAAAAATACTAACATCTCTTACATTGTAAGGGGTGTTGTTTGTTTTTCTTGTTTTCACTCTTGCTTAATTAAGTAATCTAAAGTAGAATAGTATTTATATCACAATCTTAGGAGAGAATTATGTCATTACCAAATTGTCCAAAATGTAACTCAGAGTATGTTTATGAAGATGGAATCTTGCTAGTATGTCCGGAATGTGCCTATGAGTGGGATCCAAACGAAGTTGCAGAAGAAGAAGGACTTGTGGTTCTTGATAGCAATGGAACACGTCTTGCTGACGGAGATACTGTTACAGTTATCAAAGATTTGAAAGTTAAGGGTGCTCCGAAAGATATTAAGCAAGGAACACGTGTTAAAAATATTCGCTTGGTTGAAGGTGACCACAACATCGATTGTAAGATTGATGGTTTTGGTGCCATGAAACTTAAATCAGAATTTGTTAAGAAAATCTAAAAATACGGATTAAGTAGGTAAGTTTTTTAAGACCTAGAGTTTTCCAGATTATTTAAGTCTTTGAGGAGTGAGAATGAGAACTCAATTTTTAGAGAGAGTTCAGTCTCACTCCTTTTAATATTTTTAAAAACTTATACCATTTTTTTGTTATTTTTGGTATAATATTCAGTGATACTAAATAATTATAGGAGTTTATATGTCATACGTTTTGGAAGTATTACCAGCCCTGTTAAACGGTGCGGTAGTCACACTTCAAGTATTTTTCATTGTTATCGTACTGTCGATTCCACTAGGGATTGTACTTGCTTTCTTAATGCAGATTAAATTCAAACCTCTAAATTGGTTGCTGACCCTTTATGTTTGGATTATGCGTGGAACACCGCTCCTTTTACAATTAATCTTCGTTTATTATGTTCTTCCGAGTGTAGGGATTGTCTTTGACCGCCTTCCGGCTGCTATTCTTGCTTTTACGCTTAATTATGCTGCTTATTTCGCAGAGATTTTCCGTGGAGGAATATTGGCTATTCCGAAAGGACAATATGAAGCAGCTAAAATGCTTAAACTTAGTCCTTTTCAAACCATCCGTTATATCATCCTTCCTCAGGTGGTTAAGATTGTCTTGCCAAGTATCTTTAACGAGATTATTAACTTGGTTAAGGATTCATCATTGGTTTATGTGCTTGGGGTTGGAGACCTCCTTTTGGAAAGTCGTACCGCTGCTAACCGTGATGCGACCTTAGCACCGATGTTTGTGGCTGGAGCTATCTATCTTATCCTTGTAGGTGTAGTGACTGTAGCTTCTAAACAGATCGAAAAGAAATTCAACTATTATAAATAGGAGACCTTATGTTAGAATTAAAAAATATTTCCAAGCAATTTGGTCAACACAAAATTTTTGATAACTATAATCTAACTGTCGAAGAGGGGAAGATATTGGCTATCGTCGGACCATCTGGTGGTGGTAAAACAACTCTTTTGCGTATGCTAGCAGGACTTGAAACTATCGATTCAGGGCAAATTATTTATGAAAATGAAGAGATCCCCTTGGATCAGATGGAAAGTCGTAACTTGCTAGGTTTTGTCTTCCAAGATTTTCAACTGTTTCCGCACTTGACTGTCTTAGATAACCTAACCCTTTCGCCAATTAAGACGATGGGAATGTCTAAGGAAGATGCCCAGAAAAAAGCTCAAACTCTACTTGACCGTTTAGGGCTTGGAGCACATGGGAATGCTTATCCATATTCTCTTTCTGGGGGACAAAAACAACGTGTTGCATTTGCGCGTGCCATGATGATTGATCCCAAAATCGTCGGCTATGATGAACCAACTTCAGCTCTTGACCCTGAGTTGCGTCAAGAAGTAGAGAAATTGATTTTGCAGAATCGTGATACTGGGATTACGCAAATCGTTATTACTCACGATATGCAGTTTGCACAGCACATCGCTGATGAGATTGTGACTATTAATCCAAAGTAGCGAGGATTTTCTATGAAAAAAATAGTGAAAACAGTTTTGCTAGCCTGTCTTGTCATTTTTCCTTTGTTTGGGCTATCAGCTTGTAGCTCGCGCTCGCATTTTGCAACTCAGAAAGACCAGTGGCAAACCTATACCAAAGAAAAGAAAATCAAAATTGGTTTTGATGCAACCTTTGTTCCTATGGGATTTGAGGAAAAGGATGGCAGCTATATTGGTTTTGATATTGACTTGGCTACTGCAGTTTTTAAATTATATGGCATCGATGTTGAGTGGCAAGCTATTGACTGGGATATGAAAGAAACTGAATTGAAGAATGGGACGATCGATCTCATTTGGAATGGTTACTCGGTTACAGATGAACGTAAGCAGTCTGTAGACTTTACGGAACCTTATATGGTAAACGAACAAGTACTGGTAACCAAAAAGTCTTCAGGGATTGATTCTGTTGCAGGAATGGCAGGTAAGACCTTAGGTGCCCAAGCAGGGTCGTCTGGTTATGATGCATTCAATGCTTCTCCAAAAATTTTGAAGGATATCGTTGCTAATCAAAAAGCTGTCCAATATTCGACTTTTACACAAGCTTTGATTGACCTTGATAGTGGACGTATTGATGGCCTATTGATTGACCGTGTGTATGCTAATTACTACCTAGAAAAAGCAGGAGTTCTGGATCAGTATAATGTTATGCCTGCTGGTTACGAGGGAGAAAGCTTTGCTGTAGGTGCTCGTAAGGCAGATAAGACACTAATCCAAAAAATCAATCAAGGATTTGAAACCCTTTATAAAAATGGAGAATTCCAAAGGATTTCTAACAAGTGGTTTGGTGAAGATGTCGCAACAGACCAAGTTAAAGGGAAAAAATAAGACGATAACAACATTCTAGAAAGAATGTTGTTATTTTTTGTGAAAACTACTTGAAATATAACAACTTATCATTTATACTAATGTTAGTTTATAAACTAACGAAAGGGTAAGCATGGGATATTTTGATTATTCAAGAGAGCCACAAAGTGATATTGCTTTTGTAGATATGAAATCTTTCTATGCGAGTGTAGAGTGTGTTGAGCGTGGGTTACATCCCCTTAAGACTTCTCTATGTGTGATGAGTAGAGCTGAAAATGCTAATGGTTTAATATTAGCGTCTTCACCTATATTTAAGCAGGTTTTTGGCAAGTCAAATGTTAGTCGGTCTTATGATTTACCTTTTGACATTCATTCTCGTAAGTTTCATTATTATAATGCCAAAAAGCAGGGACTTCCAACAGATAGAGATTTTGTTGATTTTATAGAATCGTGGGCCAAGGTTACCTTTATCGTTCCTCCTCGAATGGATCTTTATATAAAAAAGAATATTCAGATTCAACACATTTTCCAGAATTATGCCAGTGTTGAAGATATTCTTCCCTATTCTATTGATGAGGGTTTCATTGATCTCACGTCGTCACTGAATTACTTTATTCCCGATAGGACTGTTACTAGAAAAGATAAGTTAGATATGATTTCAGGGCGAATTCAAAGAGATATTTGGAGGGAGACAGGTATTTACTCGACAGTTGGGATGTCTAACAGCAATCCCTTATTGGCTAAGTTAGCTCTTGATAATGAGGCTAAACACACGGCTACTATGAGAGCCAATTGGTCCTATGACGATGTCGAGACTAAGGTTTGGAATATTCCCCATATGACAGATTTCTGGGGGATTGGAAGGCGGATGGAGAAGCGTCTAAACAAGTTGGGAATTTTCTCCATTCGAGAACTTGCTAATAGCAATCCTGATACTCTTAAAAAGGAGTTAGGTATTGTGGCCTTAGACCTCTTTTTTCATGCCAATGGTATTGATGAGAGTAATGTTCATAAACCTTATAAACCAAAGTCACATGGTTTAGGAAATTCGCAAATATTACCACGAGACTATGACCGCCAAACCGATATTGAATTGATTCTGCGAGAGATGGCAGAACAGGTGGCTATTAGGTTAAGACGAGTCCATAAGAAAGCTTGTCAAGTTTCCATTAGTATTGGATTTTCAAAGTTAGAGGCCAAGCGTTCGCTACAAGCACAGATGAAGATTGAGCCTGCCAATAATACAAGAATACTAATAGGGCATGTCATTTCACTCTTTAGGAAGAAATATCAAGGAGGAGCTGTTCGAAGTGTCAGTGTTTCTTATGCAAATTTTGTAGATGAAAAGATTCAAATTCTTTCTTTATTTGATAATCCAGATGACATTGATAAAGAAGAAAGGCTTCAGTCAGCTATAGATAGTATTCGTCAGGAATTTGGCTTTACGACCATTCAAAAGGCAACAGCTTTACAGGAAGCATCTAGGAGTCTTGCTCGAAGTAAGCTTATTGGTGGACACTCAGCTGGGGGATTAGATGGCTTAAAATGATAGACCGTAGTTACCTTCCCTTTCAATCAGCTAGGGAACATCAAGATAGGGGAATGATGAAGTGGATGGGCTTCTTTTTGTCGGAACACACAAGTTCCCTACATGAAGATAGGACTAAAGAAAATCTAACTAATCATTTGGATGATTTAGAGAAGTTTACTTTATTGAACCAGCTTTATTTGGGGCAATTATTGGGGAATTTCCAGATAAAGGATCAAGGTAGGCGCTGTAGGCTTAGTGGCTATGTGGTTGACTTGGATTTTGATCAAGTTACTATAAAATCTTTCAAGCGACATAAACGTATTCGAACAAAGGATATATTAGAAATTAGTTTGGGGGTTGAAAACATAGATGAAGAAGAGAAAAATTTATGATGATAAACTTCAAATTGACTATTTTTCTGATAGCTATTTAAAGTTTGAAGAAGACTTTTATCGCTATTCTGCCATGGATATTCCCTTAACCTTTTTGACGGATGATATTCTTAGAGAGATGGCTATCAGTCAAAAGAATTATTTTCTATTAAATAAAGAGAATGCTAGAGACGGACGCAATCATTATTTCCATTTTGAAGTCAGCCTTTTGGATTCCAAGACACTCGTGAGACAGTATAGGTATCTTGGAAATGATTAAATCATGTCAGATTAAGCGGAAGAAATAATATCTCTTTAATTGGTAGTTGGAGCTTTCAAGAAATTTTTCAGAGACTAAGAAACTTTTTATGTAAGCGCTGATATTGTTTTTGAGAGTGCTATAATGAGGGTGTTAAAAGTTATCATATGGAGGTAATTAAGATGAGAGCAGTTGTTGTTAATCAAGCAAGCACAGGTGTTGAAGTTGTGGACCATGAAAAACCAGCGGTAGTTGGTCATGGTCAAGCTTTAGTTAAAGTTGAATACTGTGGTGTTTGCCATACTGACCTTCACGTAGCCCATGGAGACTTTGGTCAAGTTCCAGGTCGTATCTTAGGCCATGAAGGAATTGGTATTGTTGAAGAAGTTGGCGAAGGGGTTGAAACACTTAAAAAAGGTGATCGCGTATCAATCGCTTGGTTCTTCGAAGGGTGTGGCTACTGTGAATATTGTACAACTGGACGTGAAACACTCTGTCGGTCTGTAAAAAATGCTGGTTATAGTGTTGATGGTGGTATGAGTGACTATGCTTTGGTCACTGCTGACTACGCTGTAAAAGTTCCAGATGGACTCAATCCTGCTCAAGCTTCATCTATTACTTGTGCGGGAGTTACAACCTATAAAGCTATTAAAGAAGCTAAAGTTGAACCTGGTCAATGGGTAGCTATTTATGGTGCTGGAGGACTAGGTAATTTGGCTATTCAATACGCTAAGAAAGTTTTTAACGCACGAGTAGTAGCAGTTGATATCAATCAAGATAAACTAGATTTGGCTAAAGAATCTGGCGCTGATTTAGTGGTAAATGGTAAAGAAGTTGAAGATGTAGCGGGCTATATCCAAGAGCAAACTGGTGGTACACACAGTGCTGTTGTAACAGCTGTTTCTAAAGTTGCTTTCAACCAGGCTGTCGATAGTGTACGTGCTGGTGGTACGGTCGTTGCCGTTGGGCTCCCATCTGAATACATGGAACTCTCAATTGTCAAAACAGTTCTAGATGGTATCCGTGTTGTTGGATCTCTTGTAGGTACGCGTAAAGACTTAGAAGAAGCTTTTGACTTCGGTGCACAAGGCTTGGTAGTACCAGTTGTTGAAACCGTTCCTGTCGATACAGCGGTAGAAGTATTTGATCAAATGGAAAAAGGTGAAATTCAAGGACGTAAGGTACTTGATTTCACTAAGTAAGCATACATCTGTCTATGCCTACCATGACTATATGAGTAGTTGGGTAGTCCAAACTGGCTAAACGACTTTTTGAAAGCAGTATATCTAAACAAAATTCCATTAATTTATTTGTATTGATGGAATTTTTATTGGTCTAAAACTTCATTTAGATATAAAAGAAAAAGCGCTGAACGATTACGTTCTGAAAGGTAGTTCAAATTATTGAACTACCTTTTTTATTTTAAGGAGAGATATACCATTATTTTTTAGAAGTGCTGATTAGTTTGCTTGTGAGATTAACTTATATGCATAGGACTTTTGAAACTCTTCTGGTCGATTGTGTCCGAGAGCACGCGTTACAATTAAACAAGCCTTTCGATCAAGGACAACACCTTTTAATTCCCCTCTTAGATAAATTTTTTCTTTTTTATCTTTGATATCTTTGGGATCTCGAGCGACAAGAAGATAAGGGATTGAAATTCCTTATTCATCATTGTTTGGACATGAGAGCAATAAAATCTTCCCAGGATTTAGCTCTCTCAAGGTCTCTATCAATAGTAAATTAAAATTTAGATACCAAATTTTTCCCTTTCTTCTCGGCTTGTAGTTTAGCGAATGATTTGCCTTTGGTATGGAATGTTTTACGATACCCTTTTGTAGTCTTCGTCAATAACCAAGAGACCATATTTTTCATATAGTTTGTCACTCCGGTAGCGGATATGATGATAGCTTTTCTTGTTGCTCTGGTAACACTTTTGGGTGACAAAGTTAACGTTATTGAAAATCACATGATTGTGGACGTGGCCGCGATCCACATGAGTTGCGAGGACAAACTCATACTATCCCTTAAAAATTTTCTGACATAATTCCAAACCAATCTCGTGGGTTTTCTCAGGACTAACTTCGCCAGGAAAGAAGGACTGTATCAGATAGCTTGCCAAAACATTACCATGAGTTTTAGCTTGTTGCCGTGTTTCTAAGAACTGAAGATGAGCTGTTTTAGGGAGGCAAAATTGTGAAGATACAAAGACCTGCTCTTTTGTTTTTTGATCGTCTGTGATGTAAGCGATGGCTAGTTGTAAGGTGAAATGGATTGGATGTATTTTTGTAATGCACATTAACTTTACCGCCTTTTGATTTTGATAGACTGTAACCGATAGAGGATATTCTGAAGTTGAATTGAGAAACAGCGTTAAATTTTTTTAAGCTCAATGTCTTTTTTATAAATAGCAGCGTGAGTGTTCACATACCTTGCGATTTGATTAGTGTTGTTAGCGATGTTAGCCAGAAGATGTTGGAGGTCTCTAAAAACTTGCATATCAATGGTATAGATATGTTCTTCTGAAACGCATTTTATAAGGAACTCAGTCATATTTTTAGAGTGACTTTGAGCCAATTTTTCTTTGAAAAGTGTCATTTCTTCGCTTGAAAGTTTGATTTCAAGATGATAATTTCGAGTACGATTTGCCATAAGATGGTCTCCTTAATAGTTAAATTATTAGGTGGCTAAGGGTCTCCCTAAGGTAAAAATGACGAAAAAAGCAGTACCTTAAAAGGTCTGCTTCGTCAATTTTTCCATAAGTGTCCGTACACTTACTGTGCTTGCTACTAAACAGTAGATAGCGGTAAGCTAATTATTAATATGGAGGTGTGTCAAATCCTGCCAGACATTCAAAACTTTTTCTAACAAAAGTTCTCTTGTTATCCCAGGCTTTTGAATGTAAGATCCGACTGTGACCATGACGGTCATAAGATAAATTTCCATTAGATACTTATAATCTTGAGACTTTGTCTTGAGATTTTTTTCATTTTTTAGCAGTACAAGTAAATCGCTTTTATATAGATTGAGCATGGTCAAAAAATGATATCCATTCTGTACTGAGAATAGTAACGTGGAAATGAGCAATATACTATCTTGGGAGTAAAAATCATTGATCAGAGATTTTGAAAAATCTAGAATATTAGAGATGGATTTATTTTGTATTTTTTCCAATGTCGGATGAGCGATAATGTAACAACTGTAAGTAATTACATCAGTTACATTATCAAAAAGCCGATAAAAAGTTGTCCGTCCGACACCTGCTTCATTAACGATATCAGTAACAGTAATGCTATCGAAATCTTTAGCTTGTAGTAATCGGTTTAACCCTTGGCTAATAAGTTGAGCTGAGGCTAAAGACCGTTTATCCACTTTGATATGATACATAAAAGCCTCCTTTTGTTCCACATAACTTAAAGCTATTGTACCATGAATTTTAGAATGGTACAATTTTTATAAGTCATCGATGTAAAGGTTTTCAAAAAAAGTCAGACTGGCCAGCTAGACGGTTTATGACCTTTATAAATCAGAGACACAAAAAAGGAGTTAATTATGTCGAAATATAATGTGTTAGCCAAAGACATAGTGACATATGTCGGTGGTGCAGAAAATGTTAAATCTCTTAGACATTGTGCTACGCGCCTCCGTTTTGAATTGAAGGATGAAAGTCAGGCTGATAAGGAAGCTTTAATGAATCTTGATATTTTACAAGTCGTTCAAGCCAGCGGTCAGTACCAAGTTGTCATTGGTCCACACGTCGCTTCCGTCTACGAAGCTGTCATGGCAGAATTGCCAGAAATTGGTGATGCAAGTTCGATAAATGAAGATACAACTGCTGAAGAGAAAAAGTGGTATGATGTGATTTTTGATACCATTTCTGGAAGTTTCACACCACTCATTCCAGTATTTTGTGGTTCTGGTTTGGTCAAAGCGCTCGGGTCAGTCCTTCTCACGACAGGACTATTGACAGCAGAAAGCTCAACCTACGCCATCTTGAATGCTGCAGGCAATGCTGTCTTTTATTTCCTACCTATTTTACTCGCAATTTCCGTCGCTAATAAACTGGGAACCAATCCTTACATTGCTGGTGCCATTGGAGCAGCTCTTCTTGAACCTAGCTTCACAGCTCTGGCTGGAAATGAGGGCAATACTTTTTTTGGTTTGCCGATAATCATTAACAACTATGCGTCGTCAGTTTTTCCAGCCTTTATGGCAGTCGTTGGTCTGTATTTTCTGGATAAATTTTTGAAGAAGGTTGTTCCAGCAACGATTCACCTGGTTGTCTTACCATTTATCGAAATTGTGGTCATGGTGCCTTTGACCATCTTTATTTTCGGACCATTCGGGACCTATCTCAGCACTGGCTTGTCCATGTTTATCACTAGTCTACTCGATTTT
>ENA-OWLE01000113-OWLE01000113.1-metagenome-genome-assembly--contig:-NODE-113-length-15556-cov-5.747242_pt1 | contig 15556 bp, 22 predicted proteins | sample MGYA00245345_ERZ651094 | MGnify/ENA primary metagenome ERZ651094 (study PRJEB26857, sample SAMEA4031770) | metagenome | biome: human; feature: oral; material: saliva | place: Philippines | collected 2014... | reverse complement strand
TTTCCATGAATAGTACCTGAATATAATAACCGGGAACTCCCTGCCTGGGGTCAGCACTGCCGATAAGCCAGCCTATTCCGTGCAGTAGCGGCACCATAACGACAATAGATAACAAGAAGGGCAAAAAATCAACGACAAGAACATCTTTAACAGTTATTTCTGCTTGGTCTGATGTTTTTGTCATATGGAGGAAGCTACGCATATGATTACAGTATAGCAACGTTATACTAAAAGTCATATTAGGCGAGGGCTGACTGATCTTTAAGTATATAAAAATAAACGCCCTACAACGAGGACGTTTATTTTGTTTATTGCGATGTTTAGTAAACCTTCAACAACAATTCACCACCAAGTTTAGCCTTGGCTGCTTCGGCACCAGTCATGACACCTTTTGAGGTTGAGATAAGTACCAAACCGCGACCACTCTTTACCTTTGGAATCTCGCTAGCGCCGACGTAAACGCGACGACCAGGTTTTGAGATGCGGGTAATTTCGTTGATGGTGCTGTTAGTTCCTTTTTCATTGATAGTAACTACCAACACGCCACGAGGCTTAGCATCTTCCAGCTTGACATCTGCCAAGTAGCCGTTTTTGACTAATTGTTCAGCAATGACTTTCTTCATCTTGCTGGACGGAACACGAACTTCCGTTTTGCCAACCAATTTCGCATTGCGGATGCGAGTCAGAAGGTCGGCGATTGGGTCTGTAGTTTGCATAGACATATTCTAATCTCCTTTCCTTCTTACCAACTACTCTTTGTTATGCCTGGGATTTCACCCTTGGCTGCTTTTTCGCGGAAATTGATACGACTCAAGCCGAATTGGCGCATGTAGCCGCGTGGGCGACCAGAGATGCTATCACGGTTCTTGTGCCTGGTTGGACTAGAATTACGAGGCAACTTCTGCAAACCATCGAGGTCGCCAAGTTCTTTCAATTCAGCACGCTTGGCTGCAAACTTGGCAATCATCTTCATACGCTTCTTATCACGAGCGACCATTGATTTCTTAGCCATTACTTGACGCCTCCTTTCTTCTCAAACGGCATGCCGAATTTTTCTAGCAACGCCTTAGAAGCTTCCTTGTTGCCGTTCTTGATAACAAATGTAATCTGCAAACCGTGCAAAACCTGAGTTTCCTCAAATGTCAATTCTGGGAAAATCGATTGCTCGGTGATACCTAGATTGTAATTGCCACCTTTATCAAACTTCAAGCCAACGCCGTGGAAGTCGCGAACACGAGGCAAAGCAACGTTAATCAAACGATCCGTGAACTCGTACATACGAGCGCCGCGCAAAGTTACGCTAACACCAATTGGCGCGCCCATACCTTTACGAATGCTAAATGTCGCGATTGATTTTTTGGCTCGTCGAGCCACTGGTGCTTGACCGGTGATTTTCTCGACAGTGTTTTTGACAATTTCGAAATGACGCTTGTCATCTTTCTTTTTGCCGGTACCAACGCTCACGACGATCTTTTCCAAAGCTGGCACTTCATGCACGTTCTTTAGATTCAATTCGGCTTGTAGTTCCTTAAGGTAAGTTCCTTGATACAAGGCTTTCAAGCGAGGAGCTGGCACGACAGTTTTCTTTTCTGCCATTATTTAATCTCCTTATTTTTTACCTGGCGAGCAACACGAGTTTTGCCGCCGTCAGCATTCTTTACTAAACCAACCCGACTGGTTTTGCCTGATTTCTCATCAACAACCAAAGCGACTTTGCTGATATCCATTGGTACGTGAATATCTTTTTTGCCGCCTTTTGGATTGTACTGGCTTGGCTTAACATGGCGATGTCCAACACCAACACCTTCGACCAAAACAGTTTGATCTTTGGTGTTAACTTTTAGAACTTTACCAGTTGTGCCTTTATTTTTACCAGCAATAATTTTTACGATATCGTCTTTATGAATTCGAGCCATTAGAGTACCTCCGGAGCTAAGCTGACGATCTTCATGTAGCCCATGTCGCGAAGTTCGCGTGGAACTGGACCGAAGACACGAGTAGCTTTTGGCTGCTTGTCATCGTTGATAATCACTACGGCGTTGTCATCAAAACAGATTGTTGAGCCATCTTTGCGATGAATTTGATCGCGAGTACGGACAACTACAGCCTTAACAACAGATTTTTTCTTAACGTTACCGGTTGGGCTAGCGTCCTTTACTGAGCAGACGATTACGTCGCCAACGCGAGCGTAACGGCGTCGTGTACCGCCAAGAACGCGGATACACAAAACTTCCCTAGCGCCTGAGTTATCGGCTACCTTAAGGCGAGATTCTTGCTGGATCATTTGTCGTCCTCCTTAGCCTCTTCCTTAGTTTCGCCAGAAACTTCGTCCTTTAGTTTGATAGAACCGCGAGACTTTTCAATCACCTTAACTAGAGTAAAGCTCTTAGTCTTGGAAATTGGGCGAGTCTCTTCGATTTGCACCTTGTCGCCTTCACCTGCTTCGTTGGTTTCATCGTGAGCAGTGTATTTGCGAGTCACGGTGTACTGCTTGCCGTATAGCGGATGCGTTTCGCGGCTAGTGACCGTCACAGTGATGGTCTTGTCGCGCTTGGCACTCGTTACGACGCCAATCAATGTTCGTCGGGCCATTACTTGCTCTCCTTTGTGTTATTAATTTGTGTCAGCAGGCGTGCAATTTCCTTTCGGAGTGAACGCAACGCTTTTGGATTAACTAATTCGCCAGCAGCGTGAGAACGTTTTGCCTGAATTAGGTCGTTTCGCTTTTCAGCCAATTCCTTCTTCAAGTCGTCAATCGTCTTAACAACTGCTGCTTTAACAGTTTTCTTTGCTTCAGCCATTTATGCGTCCTCCCGCTTGATGAACTTACATTTGACTGGCAATTTGTGGCTAGCCAGACGCATTGCTTCGCGAGCAACTTCCTCTGAAACGCCCTGCATCTCAAATAGAACAGTACCAGTCTTTACCTTAGCAACGAAGAACTCTGGATTACCCTTACCCTGACCCATCTTCAAGCCAAGTGGCTTTCGGGTAACTGGAGTGTGAGGGAAGATTCGAATCCAAATCTTACCACCACGCTTGATGTAACGAGTCATCGCCTGACGAGCAGACTCGATTTGGCGGGAGTTGATGCGCTCGTTTGATTGTGATTGCAATGCAAAGTCGCCGAACGCGATGTAATTACCACGGGTTGCATTACCACGGTTTTTTCCAATACGCACTTTGCGGTGCTTAGTTTTCTTTGGTAACAGCATTTAGCGACTCCTTTCTCCCTTATAAATCCACACTTTCACGCCAATGATACCAGCTGGTGTCTGAGCGCGAGCACAGTGGAAGTCAATATCAGCACGCAAGGTATGTAGAGGCACTGAGCCTTCAATTACCTTTTCGCGACGTGCCATTTCAGCGCCGTTCAAACGACCAGCCACCTCAATACGAATACCTTTAGCGCCGGCATTCATAGTGTTTTGTGCAGTCATTTTAGTTGCACGGCGGAAGTTGATTCGGCGCTCCAATTGGCGAGCGATGTTCTCAGCTACCAATTTGGCTGCCAATTCTGGACGACGAACTTCTTCGATGTTAATACGAACAGCCTGACCAGCAATCTTCTCAACTTGCTTCTTCAATTCGTTCACGCCAGCACCACCGCGACCGATAACAACACCAGCTTTTGCCGTGTGAATTGTAATCGTGATCAAGTTAGCGCTACGCTCAATCTCAATGCGATTGATAGTTGGGCGTGAGGCAAATTTCTTTTCAATCAACTCGCGGATTTCGTGATCCTGACGAATCGCCTCTGCAAACTCTTTTTTATTGGCCGTAAACCAACGAGAGCTCCAGTTCTTATTGACCTGTAGGCGGAAGTTGATTGGATTCACTTTTTGACCCATTTACTTCTCCTCCTTTTTTGCTGCCGGTTTAGCGGCTTTTTTAGCTGCAGGCTTAGCGGTTTTTGCTTCTGCCTTAGCTTCGGCCTTTTTTGCAGGCGCTTTCTTTGGCTTTTCCGTGCCAGTTACTTCAACCAAAATATTTGAAGTCTTTTTCTGGAATGGCAAAGCGCGGCCACGCGATGCTGGCTTAAAGCGGCGCAAACGTGTGCCAGTAGTAACGCTCAAAGTAGTAATTACCAAACTTTTAGCATCCAAGCCGTGGTTGTTAATGGCATTTGCCTTAGCACTTTCGATAGCCTTTTTGACTGGGCTAGCAGCGCGCTTTGGAACGTGCTCTAAGATAACTAGCGCATCAGCTACAGTACGACCTCGCACTAATGCGGCAACCAAGCTAACCTTGCGTGGTGCCTGATCAACGCCTTTTGCGTAAGCGCGAACAGTATAAGTTGTATCAGCCATGACTACTTCTTATCCTTTCCGCCGTGCTTACGGAACTTACGAGTTGGACTAAACTCACCGAGCTTATGACCAACCATGTTTTCGGTAATCAGCACAGGGACGTGCACCCTACCGTTGTGAACAGCAATCGTTCGACCAACCATTTCTGGTGTAATAGTCGAAGCGCGCGCCCACGTTTTGATAACGGTTCGATCGTCAAGGCTAAGAGCAGCAATTTTCTTTGCTAGCTTTACATCGACGAATGGACCTTTCTTTAATGAACGACTCATCGTGATTTACCTCTTCCTCTTCGCGTCGTGACGCGTGCGTACGATTAATTTATTCGAGCCTTTACGGCGACGAGTTCGATAACCTAATGTCAATTGACCCCAAGGAGTACGTGGTGCTTTACCAGTACCGTGGCGACCACCGTCACCACCACCATGTGGGTGGTCTGCGGCGTTCATAACGACACCACGAACGGTTGGGCGAATACCCTTGCGACGTTTGCGACCAGCTGAACCGATCTTAACATTTTGGTGCTGGACGTTACCGACTACACCGATAGCAGCGGTAGCTTCCAAGCGAACTTTGCGAACTTCGCCAGATGGCAATTTGATAGTTGCGTAATTGCCTTCTTTCGCCATCAACTGAGCTTTAGCACCGGCAGCGCGTACCATTTGTGCACCCTTACCAGCGGTCAACTCAATAGCGTAAATCATCGTACCAACAGGAATAACTGACAATGGCAAGCGGTTTGAAGCCTCAATTGGAGCTTCTTCGCCAGTTCGGATAGTTTTACCCTTAGCCATTGATGTGTCAGCCAAGATGTAGTGGTACAAATTGTACTGATCCTTAACTCGAGCAATACGAGCTGAGCGGTTTGGATCGTATTCGATTTCTTCAATCGTCAAGGTCAAGCCTGCTGGCAAATTGTGGTTCACCAAGCGGTAGTGACGACGAACGCCGCCTCCGCGATGACGAACAGTAATTCGACCTTGGTTGTTGCGACCGGCATTTTGCTTTTTAGCTTTAATCAGACTTTTAAGAGGTTTTCTTGTTGTAATGTCTGACAAATCCTGACTCGTCATGCCGCGACGAGCAGGAGTGGTTGGATTGTAAGCTTTCACTGGCATTACTTGGTCTCCTCCATCTGCTGCTCTACTGCGTCAAACACATCGAGCTTATCGCCTTCTTTCAGCGTCACGTAAGCCTTCTTCCAATCCTTGCGCGTTGTTGTGCCAGGATAGCGATTCTTGCCTCGTGAGAAGCGTACAGCCTTGCCGTCTTGTACTAAGGTTTTAACCTTAACTACAGTAACGCCAAATTGTTCTTCTACAGCTGATTTGATTTCGTTCTTATTCAAGTTAAGTGGAACGCGTAGCACATATACACCGTTGGCGCTCTGTGCGTAAGCCTTTTCACTAACGCGTGGGATAATAATCGTCTGTTTCATATTACGCTTCCTCCTTGCCCAACCATGCAGTAATTACAGGTAGAGCTTTCGGTGTTATAACGATTGTATCCGCATTCAGAATGTGATAAACGCTTAGATAATTAGCGCGAACCACCAAAACGTTCTGAATATTGTTTGTAGCATGCATAAGTTCTGGCGTCTTCTCATCTACAACGATCAGAACACGGCGCTCGAACTTGTTGTCAGCTAGGAATGTTGCGACTTCCTTGGTCTTGCCAGTAGTCTTAACATCTTTAACGACAATTTTCTTAGCTTCGTTAGCTACAGTCAAAGCTTGGCGAACTGCCACTTTCTTAGCAGTCTTTGACAATTTTTTAGTGTAGTTTTCGTTGCCGCGTGGGCCAAATACTACACCACCGCCGCGCCAGATTGGGTTACGGCTTGAGCCGAAACGTGCTCGACCAGTTCCCTTTTGCTTCCATGGTTTTTTACCACCACCAGAAACTTCACCGCGCTGCTTGGTTGTAGCGCTAGCTAGGCGTGCGTTTGCCAAGTAGCTGTCATATGCCAATTTCAACAATTCGTGATTTGGCACTTCCACAGCAAAAATGTCTTTAGGAAGTTTGGTTGAATCTGCCATTACTTGTTACCTCCTAAAATAATCAGCCCCTTTCGTGGCCCAGGAACAGCGCCCTTAACCCCGATTAGATTGGTCTCTGGATCAACATATGCCACTTCCAAGTTCTTGACAGTAACACGTTCGTGACCCATATGGCCAGCCATCGTCTTACCCTTGAAGACTTTTTGTGGATACATCGAGCCAATTGAACCTGGCTTACGAGTATTACCTTTACCACCGTGCGTCTTACGATGACGCTTAAAGTTGTGGCGTTTAATGGTTCCAGCGAAACCTTTACCTTTGCTGGTTCCGGTTGCATCGACAAAATCGCCGACTTCAAACGCGGAAACATTAATTTCACTGCCAACTTTCAGATCCTCTGGAATCTGGTCGACACGGAATTCCCGAATATGTTTCGGGGTCACTTGGGCTGGCTTAACGTGTCCAGCCACGGCCTTGCTCAGGTTCTTACCCTCTCCAAAAGCTACCTGTACCGCATTGTAACCGTCGGTTTCGACAGTCTTCACCTGAGTAACGGTGACAGGGCCGGCTTGGATCAGCGTCACCGGAATGGCTTTGCCGTCTTCAGCCAAGAGCTGGGTCATACCAAGTTTGGTACCGAGAAGTGTTTTCACTTTTCCTCACTCCCACTTAAATACTCCTGATGACGTGCGGTTTCTGGATTCTGGGAGAACGTTAAATGTAAACATCCGCTCATAACCAGACCTGCTCATTCATCAAGGAGAACAGTTGATATTACGCGTAATAGAAATTACTTCCTCACTATAGCACGTTATGTATATTATTGTCAATAAAAGACAGGCTCTAAATCATCACGCCAACCGGCGTAAACGAAGTCAGAATTGCCATGAAAATTATCGTGACGTACCAAATTTTCCGATTGAATTGGTATTTCTCAATTTTTAAGACTAATAGCAATGCAATAAATAGACCGGCAGGAATGGCCTGAACAACCAAACCGCCAACTTCAACTGGATTTTTTAGACGAAGCCACAGCGCACTTAATATCACAAAAACCACCAATTTCAAGAAAAATGAGCCGTCATTATCATAAATACGTTCGCGACCTTTGCGACTAAACAGCTCGCTAGACTTCGAGCGATTGCGAGCATAAGTACGAGTTTTTTGTTTTGTCATAAGCTAAATGGAATTATAGCATAAAAAATCCGCCCCATTCAAGAGGCGGAAATTTTATATATCGTTAAATTACATACGAATTTCAGCGTCAACGCCAGCTGGCAAATTCAAGTTCTGCAAGCTATCAATCGTCTTTGGTGTAGCATTTGTAATGTCAACCAGACGCTTGTGAACGCGACGCTCGTAAGATTCACCACCAGTTTTGTAAACGTGCGGACTCTTTACGACGGTGTAAGTGCTGCGTCGAGTTGGCAAAGGCACTGGGCCAGCCACGTTAGCACCTGTGCGAATTGCGGTGTCGATAATTTGTTTTGCTGATTGGTCAATGACTTTGTGGTCATAAGCCTTCAGACGAATACGGATTTTAATTCCTGTATCTTGAGCCATAGCTCTCCTCCTCTTGTGTGCGATCTCGTAACCTCTAATTGCCCTATTTATAGTCAATCGAGTTCTCGAGATAAATTATTATTAACTATGCGATTATATCAGCAATTTTCCGCTTTATCAAGATGAGAAATCATTTCTGCAATAATTCCAGCGGATTTATTCAGCGATTCTTTTTCTCGCTCGGTAAGCGGATAGCCCGCCAAAATCTTCACGCCGTCGCTACTGATTGTTGATGGCAATCCAAGTACAACATTATTTAAGCCATATTCACCCTCAGCCAAAGAGCAAACAGGATAAACCGTGTGTGTCGACTTGCGAAGCGCCGAAACAATCTTAGACACGACAAACCCAATCGCAAAATATGTCGATTTCTTTGTTTCAATCACCCGATACGCTCGGTCGCGAACCTTCTGTTCAATCCCGTCAATCATTTCCTCTGTAAATCCAGGATATTCCCTAATCGGCACTTCACCAATTTGCGCCGTTTCAATTGTCGAAAACGACGAATCGCCATGTTCGCCCAGAATATAAGCATCAACCGCTTTACTGTCGACATTGAATGCGTCCGCCAAATATGACTTCATTCGCGAAGTATCAAGCGTCGTACCCGTCCCAAACACGCGATTTTTCGGCAAACCAGATTCCTTAAGCGCCACGTAAGTCAGAACATCAACCGGATTACTGACAATCACCAAATACGGCTTCGCGCCATTCGCCATAATATTTTTTACAATATCACGCATAATTTTTGCATTAACGTCAATCAACTCCAATCGAGTCTGACCAGGAAGTTGCGGCGCACCCGCAGTAATCACAACGATATCGTCGTCATTGATATCAGAATAATTTCCCGTATGAACCACGACATTTCTGTCAATTCCCATCGCGTCATTAATGTCAGCCGCTTGACCCCAAGCCAGATCTTCATTACGGTCAATCAGCACAATCTCTTCGATGACACTACGCAATGCGCACGCATAAGCCGCCGTTGCACCAACCATTCCACCGCCGCCAACAATTAGCAATTTCTGTTTATTCACCAAAATCTCCTTTTTCTGTTTTATATTAGATATCTTTATTCTGCCATAAACATTACCGCTTTGTCAATTAACTTTACTTTACGGCAAAAAACATGTATAATATCGGCAATCTATTAACTTTTACATATTATCAACGGGAGGATATATGGAAAAAAGAATGTTTGCAGAAAAAGCGCCACGCGTCGATACTGCAAAAGTATATCGAGCACTTGCAATGCTAGCTTTATTACCATCGTGTGTATTGGCTGGATGCGCAGGCGAAAAAGGAGTTGACACTGGAAGTTCAAGTTCAGCCCCATACGGCGGCTCTGAAACTACTACATCTCAGCCAGAAAATAGCAATACCGAGAATCCGTCACAAAATAAAAAAGACGATTCTGCGAGAAAAATAGATATAGAAAAGAACTCAATGTATTCCGCAGAATACGACAATCGCGAAGGATTTACAGCTTACTGTGCAACACATACCGATTACGGATTTCCCGAAATGGCAGACTGTTCAATGTATATTTGCGATGGAAACGATTTGGTTATGTTCACATTCGACGATATCGACTTCACCGAACAAACCTACGGACGAAGGACGCCCAAGCCCTCAGATCTAATGAACAAGACAAGAACATTAGCAATGGAGTATGACTATCATATTCCAACCGAAATCTCAAAGAATGTAGCCGAATGTCGAGAGAAGAAAAGCAGCGTAGGACAATTCACTAAGCCTGTATCTTTTCCGCGCGGTGAAAATGAGCAATACCTCTGCCTTCCTCAATTTTCAACCACAATGTACAATAGAAAGACAGCCCTAAAAGTCACAAAGACTACATCTGTCAACGAGAAAGATAATGACGGATTGTACTATCCTCACTACGAGTTCGATCTTTCTGAAGAATGTTTTGACTCGAGAACTCTCGATTAAACATACGTTATCACAGCGACATCAAAAAATCCCCCGGTAACCGGGGGATTTAATTAGGCTTGTGTTATCAAGATTATTTATTAATCTTTGTAACAACACCAGCACCAACTGTACGGCCACCTTCGCGGATAGCAAAGTTCAAACCTTGCTCCATAGCGATTGGTGCAAGCAACTTAACCTTGAAGGTTACAGTGTCGCCTGGCATAACCATTTCTTTGTCAGCTGGCAATTCAACTTCACCAGTAACGTCAGTTGTGCGGAAGTAGAACTGTGGCTTGTAGCCCTTTGAGAATGGAGTGTGGCGACCGCCTTCTTCCTTCTTCAAGATGTAAACTTCAGCTTCAAACTCAGTATGTGGAGTAATTGTGCCTGGCTTTGCCAAAACTTGACCGCGCTCAATGTCGCTGCGCTCAATACCACGTAGCAAGACACCTGCGTTGTCACCTGCTTGACCTTGGTCAAGAGATTTCTTGAAGGCCTCAATACCAGTTACAACTGACTTCTGAGTTGGCTTCAAACCAACGATTTCAACTTCGTCGTTCAATTTAACAACACCCTGCTCGATACGACCAGTTGCTACTGTACCACGACCCTTAATTGAGAAGACGTCCTCAATTGGCATAATAAATGGCTTGTCCATGTCACGTGCTGGCTCTGGAATGTAGCTGTCCATTGCTTCAACCAATTCCATAATAGCGTCTTCGTATTTCTCTTCACCTTCAAGAGCCTTAAGAGCAGAACCCTTGATGATTGGAGCGTCTTTGTCGAAGCCGTTCTTTTCAAGAAGTTCGCGAACTTCTTCTTCGATCAGCTCAACCATTTCTTCGTCAGCCATGTCCATCTTGTTCAAGAAGACAACGATCTTTGGCACACCAACCTGCTTTGCAAGCAAAACGTGCTCACGAGTCTGAGGCATTGGGCCGTCAGTTGCAGCGATAACCAATACCGCACCGTCAACCTGAGCAGCACCGGTGATCATGTTCTTGACGTAGTCAGCGTGTCCTGGCATGTCAACGTGTGCATAGTGACGATTCTTTGATTCATACTCTTGGTGTGAAGACGCGATAGTAATACCACGTTGCTTCTCTTCTGGTGCGTTGTCGATCTGGTCGTACGCAACAGGTTTGTTAACTGCGCTTGGTAGGCGCTTTGCCAACACTGCAGTAATCGCAGCAGTCAGCGTAGTCTTACCGTGGTCAACGTGGCCCATTGTACCAACGTTAACGTGCGGTTTGCTTCGGTCAAATGCATCTGCCATTTGTAGAAGTTCTCCTTAATTTAATTATTATTTTTCACGCGGGTACAGTCCATAAAAAAGACCTCACGGCGTATGAGTTTAATTATAACGATTTTCTAATCAGTTGTAAATAGCCTATTTCTTGCTGTAATACTTCGCTAGGAACGAATCGCGAAACTCATAAAAAGTCCCGTCCTCCAAGCTGACACGAATATCATCAACCAACTTAACAATAAATCGCTCATTATGAATTGACAACAACGTTCCAGCCAACGACTCGCGGGCGTGCAAAAGATGACAGAGATAAGCCGCCGTGTAATTCTTGCAAGTATAGCAATCGCAATCGTCCATAATTGGCGCAAACATCTCACGGTATTTTCGGCCACGCACATTGACTCGACCAAACGGCGTATACGCGGCGCCATTCCTAGCCACTCGCGTCGGACTCACGCAGTCAAAGGTGTCAATTCCCTGCTCAATTGCCGCAAAAATATCATCAGGCTCGGAAATTCCCAGTAAATGACGCGGTTTATTCTCAGGCAGAATTTGATTGACCCACTGAATCGTTTGTGCCATAGTTTCCTTTTCCAACGCGCCACCGATTCCATAGCCATCAAAATCCATCGCGCCCAAAAACTCGGCAGTCTGCTTTCGCAAATCCTCGTAATTCGCGCCTTGCAAAACGCCAAATAAAGCTTGATACGGCTTATCTGGACGAGCTGCCCTTAGGCGCTTAACTTCCGCCAAACTTCGCTCCGCCCAGGCATGCGTCCTGGCCAGCGCCTCAACTTGATATTCGTACGGATCAATCAAAGAGGTCAATTCGTCAAACGCGAAAGTAATGTCAGCGCCAATTCCAGCCTGAATTTGCATGGACAATTCTGGCGTAAATTTATGATAAGAGCCGTCCAGATGCGACTTAAACATCACGCCGTTTTCGTCCACCCAAGCATGGCGCGACGATTTTTTGGCAATCGCGATTTCTTCATCGACATCAGTACTCATCGCCAAAACTTTCTTAAAGCCAGAGCCCAAACTCAAAACCTGAAACCCACCGCTATCCGTAAAAGTCGGACCATCCCAGTGCATAAATTTGCCAAGATATCCAGCTTTTTCAATCAACTCATGTCCCGGCTGCAGATATAAATGATAAGCATTCGCCAGCACCGACTGCGCGCCGACGTCCTTCACCATCTCCGGAATCATCGCTTTAACATTAGCCTTAGTTCCCACCACAATAAACGCCGGCGTTTTAATATCACCGTGTGGCGTGTGAATAATTCCCGTTCGCGCCAACGTGTCGTTAAATCGTGAAGTTATTTCAAAAGAAAAAGGTTTCATTTGATAGATTATATCAGTTTTTTCCGCTACACTAGAAACATGAGCAATAAAACCCTCGTTGATTTGGACCAGTGGCTAGCCCCGCACAAATCCACAATTCAGGCGCGCGAGAAGTATATTTCTTCGAAACTGAAAACGGTTTTAAGCGGCAAGACGCCAGCCGAATTCGCGATGGGTTTTTTACATTTCGGACTTCATAAAACGGATGTGGGGTGGACGTTTAGAGAGTGGGCGCCGAATGCCACTCGAATATTCTTGGTTGGCGATTTTTCAGATTGGAAAGAGCGCGAGGAATTCGCCTTAAACCGCGGCGAGAATGGTGAATGGAGCATAAATCTTCCTGAAGATTCACTGCGCCACGGACAGAAATATAAATTGCGTGTCTATTGGTCTGACAGCGATGGCTGGCGACTGCCTTCATACTCAAATTACGTCGTTCAGGACGAAAATTCTGTCGATTTTTCCGCGGTCGTGTGGTCGCCAAAAACTCCTTATGATTGGCAATATAAAACCCCACCCAAACCAAAAGTTCCCCTAATTTACGAAGCGCACGTTGGTATGAGTAGTCAGAAAGAAAAAGTAGCCAGTTTCAGCGAATTTACCACGGAGGTTTTGCCGCGAATTAAAGAATCTGGTTATAACACCATTCAACTTATGGCAATCGCCGAGCATCCATATTACGGCAGTTTCGGTTATCACGTCAGCAACTTTTTCGCGGTTTCGTCAAGATTTGGCACTCCCGACGATTTTAAGAAATTGGTCGACACTGCACACGGAATGGGGCTGCGCGTCATCATTGACCTCGTTCACGCTCACGCCGCCAAAAACGAAGTCGAAGGTCTGGGCAATTTTGCCGGCGATCCGACACAATATTTCAAGCCAACAAATCATCCAGAATGGGATTCGCGATTATTCGATTACGGCAAGCCAGAAGTTTTGCATTTTTTGGCAAGCAATTGCCGCTGGTGGCTGGATGAACATCACGTTGATGGATTTAGGTTTGATGGCGTAACTAGTATGATTTACCACGATCACGGACTCGGAAAAAGTTTCACTAGTTATGACGATTATTTCCGCGACGACGTCGACAAAGACGTGCTCGCTTATTTAAGATTGGCAAATGAAACCATTCACACCGTCCGCCCTGACGCCACGACCATTGCAGAAGAAATGAGTGGCTTTCCTGGACTTGGCGCATCAACAAAAGACGGCGGGCTGGGATTTGATTATCGCTTGCAAATGGGTGCGCCAGATTTATGGATAAAAACTCTGAAAGAGAAAAATGATGAAGATTGGGATTTGGGTCAATTAGCTTACACTTTGAGTTCGCATCGCCCAGAGGAAAAAGTCATCAATTACGCCGAAAGCCATGACCAAGCGCTCGTCGGCGATAAAACGCTGATTTTCCGATTGATTGATAAAAATATGTATTGGCATATGGATAAAATTGACCCAGATCTTAAAACCGAACGCGGAATAGCCCTGCATAAACTAATTCGTCTAATGACAGCTGGGCTGCATGACGGCGGTTATTTGAATTTTATGGGCAATGAATTCGGGCATCCGGAATGGATTGATTTTCCGCGCGAAGGTAATAATTGGTCGTTTAAGCACGCTCGTCGGCAATGGAATTTACGCGACAACGGCTTCTTAAAATATCAATGGTTGGGCGATTTTGATGCGGCGCTGATGAAGATAATTGGGCAAATTGATAATCCTAATGTTCACCATTTGACAGTTCGCCAATCTGATCATATGGTCAGTTTTATGCATGGCGACTTTTTATTTGTTATCAATTTTTCGCCCGACAAATCCCACTCAGATTACGCAGTACCCGCAGAAGCCGGCTCTTATAAATTGATATTAAGTAGCGACGATAAGAACTTCGGCGGACAGGAGCGAATAGACCATAATTCCCGATTTTTCACTTCCCCAGCTGATAACAATCACAATCTTAAAGTTTACTTGCCAGCCAGAACGGGCATTATTTTACAGAAAGTTGATTAAACTCCTCCCAATGTTGACTTTTTTACGCAAGTGTGGTATAAGTTAAATAAGCTTTTGTTGACAATCCCGTCAACGAAAGTAGTCCTTGTATAGTTCGATCGGAAAGGCAGCATATCATGCTGAAACTCAAAATCGCGGCCACATCCATGGCACTAGCCGGAATGATGCTACTCATTCTGGGAGATACGTATATGTCCGTGTCCCTGGCCATCGGCTGCACGGAAGTGGCGACAATGTTGGCATTACACGCCGCATTGAAGTGGACGTCGCCGAAAGAAAGTGGATTTCGAAAATTCGCACTGACACTATGGACCTCCGGAATTACGCTGGCAGCTATCGGCGCACTCCGAAAAATGGGGGCCTATGACATCCCTCTCAGCACACCCATAGATCCCGTACAGAGTGTAAAGGCGGCGGGATTCTACGTGTTGCTCCTGGGCGCCCTCTCCATTCTTCTGGCGGTTATCGTACCGTGGGCGTCGCCCAAGTGGGACGATGACGACGAGGACTAGCCGCCCGTCAAGAAATAGTTCGCCTTGAGACTTTTAGTCTCGGCTGGAGCTCTCTTGGCGGGCTATTTCTATTGGCATAAAATTTGTTACACTAGATATTGTGAAGAAAAAAGTACCAAAATTCATTGAACAATCATTAGCCCGAGTCGCTAATCTTTACAGCTTTGAGCCAGAGCATCATCTGGAGAAAATTGATGAAAGTTTGACGCCGAATATGCGAGCTTTGCGCCTGGCTATGACGATTGCCGAGCAGCTTCTGAGCATGGGCGTGGTGGCGCGCGATGTGGTTCGTATGGCACAAGGAATCACGCGGACATATTGCCGCAGACCCGTTCACGTGGACGTGAGCTACACTTTGGTGACAATTTCTCAAGACCGCGGAGTTAGCCATGAACCTTTGACGATGGCGCGAGTTATCGTTCCTGACGACCCTAATTATCAATTAATCCAAGCCCTGCAATTATTAGCCCTCGACATCCGCCGCAATCGATTACCACTGGAAGAAGCCGAAGAGCGATTACAAAAAATCCTCAAAAAACCCACCGAGCACCCCCGACTAGTCGTTTACGCGGCGGGCGGATTAGTGAGCGCGGGCTCTGTTATTCTATACGGCGGTAGTTTACTCATGGCATC
>ENA-OWLE01000112-OWLE01000112.1-metagenome-genome-assembly--contig:-NODE-112-length-15660-cov-3.981032_pt1 | contig 15660 bp, 15 predicted proteins | sample MGYA00245345_ERZ651094 | MGnify/ENA primary metagenome ERZ651094 (study PRJEB26857, sample SAMEA4031770) | metagenome | biome: human; feature: oral; material: saliva | place: Philippines | collected 2014... | reverse complement strand
CTGTTGTTCAGTGGTTTGCCCTCATTGTCTTTTTGAACAGGCTGAAAACGCATCATATCGTTTACCAACCAGCTGGCAATCTTGCCAGATTTCAATGAGCTGTTCTTTCTTTCAACGTTTTTCATCTCTTCATTTATTTGATTATCAAGAGATTCAAGGCTCTTTTGGACATCAGCTAACATTTCTTCTTGCTTGCGTTTCGCCTCTGTTGCCATATCTTTATGCTCGCTTTTCAATATGGCAATCATCTGTTTGGGCAGATGTCCTATTTCAATATCTTTGCCTTTACAGTATTATCAAGATTTGAACTATCTATATGCCAATCCTTAAATAAGCTATCAACCAACTTCAACTCTTGAAGCTGATACTGAAGACGCTTAGGGTTATAGCCTGACATAGCAGAATCCTTCCTGCCAATGACATAAACATAGTAGGAATCTTGAGAAAGATAAACCTTTTTCACATTACGATAAACATTGAGATTGAAGCGTACATCTTCACCTAACTCGTACTTCTCAAAAGAAATATTATTTTCAAGAAGAAATTCTCTCCGATAAAACTTATTCCAAACCGTATAAAGCATATCTGATAAAAATAATTCTTTAAAAATCTTTCTAAAATCATATTTATCGTAACTACCGCTATAAGGAAGAGTCTTTTTTGTACGATTCCTCTCAGTCATTTCCTGTTCAAAAGAATTATAGTAGCTAAATACAAGTAAATCTAAATCAGGTCCTAGCTTATCTTCAAACTCAGCAAAGAGATTACCAACAAGATAGTCATCACTATCTACAAAATAGATAAACTCTCCCCTGGCTTTGGATAAGCCAAAATTACGGGCCGAACCAACACCATGGTTTTCAATATGATAGACAGAGATATTTGCGTACTCATTAGCATAAATATCGCAAATACTACCACTACGATCTGTAGAACTATTATCTACCACTATAATCTCCAAGTCATCATAATTCTGAGAAATAACACTTTTTAAACAACGATCAATGTATTTCTCAACGTTATAGACTGGAATAATAACAGAGTATTTCAAATTAAACTCCTAAATCATATCAGAAAATGTTTTGTATACTGAAGGCTAGTTTTAATACTTTAAGTCTAAACAGTATATATTTTAACTTATTTGGTTGGTCTTTCATTTGAGAAAGAGAAACACTATTCTTAAGTAATTCTTGTTTCACTTCCTTAGTAATGTTTATAAATTTATTATCCAATTTAGATTTATACAAACTTACCAATATATGAATCATTCCATTCACATAATATAGCTGTAAAATTTGTAATTCTTCTTGATTTAATTGTGAACGAACAGATTCAGAGTAGAAAACATCTTTGTAGAATCCAAACATATCACAAAACTTTTTCTCATTCCAAGACTGTGTAATGGAATCTGGGTTATCAATTAAATAGTGATAATACTTTTGATTGGTAGCAAAGACTTTCTTGGCTGAAAGAAAAAGCTTGTAATTGGTTCCCAAGTCTTCATAATATTTTCCTTTCGGAAAAGAAATATTATTATCAATAAATAGAGACTTTTTATATATTTTATCGTTGGCAAAACCTGTGATATAACTATGCTTGAGCATTTGGACAAAAGCATCTTTACCTTCAAGCGCTTGAGTTACTAATGGATCTGAAACTATAGCATCTTCTTCACCCTTCACAAACTCACGATTAAAAGAAATAATGTCAAATTCTCGAGATTCTAGTATTTCTGCTAATTCTACAAAGGTTTGTGGTTCCAGCCAGTCATCAGAATCAAGGAAATAAACATAGTCACCCTTAGCGTGTGCAATACCGGTATTACGGGCTTCAGAAAGTCCACCATTTTCTTTATGGATTACCGAGATAAAGTCATAAGCTTTAACATAATCATCACAGATTTGAGGTGAACTATCACTACTTCCATCATCTATAAGTAAAATATTATAATTATGCCACTCTTGGACAAGAACACTTTCTACACAACGTTTTAAATACTTTTCAACATTATAGACAGGTATAACTACTGTTAATAATACATCTTTTTTCATTTCCGCATCCTTAACTTATGACGAATAAAATCATTACTGGAGTTCTCTTTTTATTTACTAGGAAGATTCCTGTTTTAATATACTCATTAAACTCCATTTTTAGTATAATCTCTAATTTCATTAGTTGACAAAGGATAGGCAATGACTAGTTTATTAGGAATAACAAAAAAGGAGTCACATCCCTTAAACTCTGGATATTCAATCGTCCTTTTTTGAAAATGAGCATATGATAGATGTTCGAAGACTAGTTTTTTTATCTTCAATTTCAACAATTTCATGACTAGTCTTTTCAGACCCACAATAACGTTGCACCTCTTTCTCAGCAAATCTTCTAAACAAAAAGTGACAAATGCTAGAGTCAAGATTGCATGTAAGGTACAATTCATTATAGCCGAATTATTCAAATAAATTTCATCATTACTATCTACCACATAACAACAAAATCAACTTCCTTAGGTATTTCTCAATAACTAGAGTTCTATTAACCTGTCCATAAGTTTTTTTGAAGTATATTCATTAAAATACAATGTTTTAGCTTTTTCCACTCGTCTAATAGTTTTTAAATCATTTACATCAAATTGATCCAAAATAGAAGCAAGTTGATTAAAGTCCTCTGATTTATAAAAGAGAACACTAGATTCATCAACATAGTCCCGAACAGATGGAATATCATTTACAATAATCGGGACACCTAATGACATTGCTTGTAACATAACCATATGACCAGCAGATAAATCAACATCTTTTAAAGATAAAACCAGAACCTCTGATTTACCTAAAACATCACCAAACGTTTCGACAACCACATCATCTAAGACTGTAATTTTTTCATCGTGTTTTGGTACTCTCCACGGTTGGGTCGCAATAACAAAAGGTAAACTATTCTGAGTTTTTTCAACAGCCCTAACTATTGTATTGTAATCGCGATTACTTCCTCCTCCTGAGAACAAAAATTTCTCAGGTAGACTTCCTTCATAAGAATGATTATCTTCATAATCTAGACCGTAGTGTACAAAAGAAAATTTTTCTTGAAATTCTGGGAAAATTTGAGAATAGTATGCTACTTCTTTAGAGCTATAAACAATGACGTTCTTCACATTCTTCAAACATTTATTTACCAATGCTTTTCGAAGATTATAATATATCTTATTCTTCTTTTCTTCGAAAAGAAAACCTGACAATGTGATGTTTTTTTCACTCTTATTGAAAACACCTAAGAAAATCCCAACTAAAGGGTTTAGACAAATAATCTTTTGAACATCTTTTTTTACAAATTGTTTAGCATAATCATAAGATTTTTTCCACATCAATAGATGATATAAAGCACTACCAACGTATTTGAAATTGCGAACTTTTCTAATCAAGTCTGTTTCATAATTGGTAAAAACAACCTCACTTCCTCCATTTAGTGAAGCGTAATATTCTTCATTTTTTCTTTGTAGTTCACTATCTAGTATAATCAAATTCTTCATTATCTTCTCTCATTGTTCTATATATTGTCATCCTCCAGTTGATATTATTCCAAATACCATTATAGTTGATAAGCTTCTTATTAATAACCATTAATAGTTCTTATATAACTCTGAGAAATTACGAATATAACTTTGTAATGAGAAGAGTTCTTTTTGACGTTTGACCGATGCCTTGCCAAATTGCTCTCTCTTCTCAGTGTTCTCGGCTAATTCTTGAATAGCCTTCGACAATTCTGCAGGCTGATTTGGAGTGGCGAGAAGGCCGTTTTCGCCTTCCTTAACCATTTCACAGACACCACCATGACGATAGCCAACTACAGGTTTGCCACAAGCCATAGATTCGAGGACGACTGTTGGGAGAGGATCTGGATTGGTACTTGGTAAGACAAAGATATCAAACATATTATAGAGTTCTGTCGTCTTGCTATAATAGTCAATTCGCTTGATTTGTCCAGCTACTGGTGAGGCTGAAATAGCTTTTTCCAACTCATCCACGCGCCACTCTTCCCCCTCAAATGCACTACCTGCCAAAAAGGCAACTGCTTTTGGATTAGCCTTCAAGATTGGAGTCACAGCTTCTAAAAAGTCACCTTGACCTTTCCAGGCATTAACACGACCGATCATACCGATGACAAGCGTATCTTGTGCGATACCAAACTGATCACGGATGGCCTTAGCATCCATTTCATGATAGACGGCATTGTCAACGCCATTATAGATGACTTGAACTTGGTCATTTTTTACAAAGCGAGACTGCTTGACGTGGTTGGCCACAGCATTTGAAACTGTCACAATCGTATCAGCATAACGCCCCATCAAAAAGTTGATGAAATCTGAGATTGCTTTTGGTTTGACAATAATTTCATGCACATGCCAAATCAAAGGAAGTTTCAACTTACGTTTGAGATAAATCCCCTCAAGTACTGCAGTAGTATTGTTGTGAATGAGAGTAATTCCGTTTTCCTTAGCATATTCAGCGATTTGCTTTGAATAACGATTATATGAGCCAAAATACTCAAGAATGCCCTTAGGATTAAAATATTTACGGCGCAAGATTGGATAATCGATAACTTTAACTTTAGCACCAACACTCTCCAATGCACCAACTAAGACACCATCATTGGGTAAAATAACGTGTGCTTCAAATTCGTCTTTATTCAAACCTTTAATAAGCTCCAACAAAACCTTGTCAGCACCATACATTTCGGCACCAGCGTGGAGATATAAAATTTTCTGCATTTCTAACCTTTAAATACTTTCTCGTAGTCTGTAACAATCTTTTCCCAAGTAAAGGCTTCAGAGATACGTTTACTTGATTTTTGATTGAGGTCTTCGATAGCTTGTTCATCCAATTGCTCAGCTTGATCAATGACACTTGCTAATTGGTCTTTCTTCCAATAGAGAGCACCATCTTCACCAACTTCGCGGTTAAAACCGACGTCCAACAAGAGATTAAGCTTAGTAGACTCAAGAGCCTCAAGCAGAGACGGATTGGTACCACCTACTTCATGACCATGGAAGTAAGCAAAGGCATTCTCGCGAATGTATTTGAGCAATTCTTGATCATAGACAGTTCCGACAAATTTAACACGAGGGTCCTTGTCAAAACCTGTTTCCTGACGCAATTTGTCGTAGAATTTATTTTCTTCAACATTTGTAATGAGAACAAAGTCCTTGTCAGAGTTAGACGCCATAAAACCACGAATCATGGCGTCATAGTTATTTTCAGGTACAAAACGTCCAACAACAAGGTAGTAGTTATTTTCATTAACACCTTTTTCAGAGTACCATGAACGTACCTTCTCATCAACATTAGTCAATTTAGATTTGGTTGTATCAGTTCCGTAAGCAATATAAGATGTTTTAGGACTGTACTTGTCATAGTCTTTTTGAATATAAGACTCAATGTTTTTACTATCACAAATCAGAAGGTCTGCATGCTTAACCATAAGTTGTTCTGATATTTTCCAGTATTTACGGACAGGGAGACTCCATTTAGCACGAAGCCACTCATGACCATCTGGATTCACCATAAGAGTACCGCCAATGGCCTTTATTTTCTTTTTAAAATTTGAAATAAAGGGACCAATTCGGCAGGCCAAAACATAGAAAATCGGTGCTTGATCATTATTGGCTTTAGCAATTTCAATGGCCTTATTAAGTGCAGCGATATCATAAGCAATCGCACGCGCAGGTCCAATATTAGGAACATCAATGTTGTAACATTTTGCTCCATTATGCTCAAAAGTATCTGCTGAAATACCAGATTTAGCTGAATTTTCACGCATACAAGCCACATAATACTGAATAGCTTTGTCTTGTTGGAACTCTGTTAACTTCTCAACAAAGGTTTCAAATCCCCCATATTTTGCTGGAATTCCCTTAGAACCAACGATATAAACTGTTTTTGTCATTTAATCACCATCAAAAGAAATGGAGAAAGCCATCACTTTGCTCCATCCTTCATTACTACTACTTTAATTGTCTTCAATAAGATTCTGATATCGCGCCAGATTGTCCAACCGTCCATATAAGCAACATCTAGTTTGACAACTTCATCAAAATCAGTAATTTCACTACGACCGCTTACTTGCCAAAGACCAGTAATACCAGGTTTAAAGCTAAGACGGCGTTTTTGCTCTGGCGTATAAGATTCGTATTCGTCCAATGTTGGAGGGCGTGTTCCAACTAAACTCATATCACCTTTTAGAACATTCCAAAATTGTGGAAGTTCATCAAGACTCGTTTTACGAATGAAATGTCCGATTTTGGTAATCCGTGGATCATTGTCCATCTTAAACATACCACCAGACATCTGATTTTGTGACATCAAATTTTTCTTAATTTCTTCAGCATCTACCCGCATCGAACGAAATTTATAAAACTTGAAGATACGTCCATTTTCACCTACACGATCTTGAGCAAAAATTGCTGGACCACCATCCCTACGGATAAGAGGGTAAAGAAAGATTCCGACTAAACCACATAAGAGCAAACCAACCAAGGCTCCACAGATATCGAGAAAACGTTTAGCTACGATATCACCGTAACTATAAAATTGCGTTGAAAAAGTAACAACTTTAAAAGGACCTAACTGTTGGATACGTTTTTCACCTTGACTCATAAATTCGAGTGCATTTAGATTAATGGATACTGGAATTCCCATAAGCTCAAAAGGTGAGACGTAGTCCCAAATTTTATACTGTTCACTAGGCAGGTTAATTAGTACTTGGTCAACAACCGAGTGTGTAGCATATTCAACAAGATTTTCAGGTTTCACACTCTTAATAAAAGGATTTGTGAAATAAGGATTATCCAAAACACAGACTGCAGTAATCCTACCATCCATATTGTCTTTCATACGAGTCAAGACATTTTCAAGACGTGCTTGATCAGAAATTAAGAGGATATTTTTATTCCCTTTACGGCGTGTATAAATGGATGAGCGGAAGTACTTTAGAAGACTATTTGTCAGATATAACAAAGTACATGCGATAAGAGTGACGTATAGAAGTCCTCGTCGTGAAATCGAAAAATCACCATCTGCAAAAAATGATAGGAAGGTTGCAATTAGAGCAAATATAAAACCATACTTAACTGTTGCAATAAGCTCATCTAAGTAGCCCCTATATTTAAGGTTTTCATAATAACTACTGATATAGTATGTGACAACATGGACCACACCTAGAAGAACAATACTTCCTTTGGTTATCTCAGTGTAAGGTAATTTACTAGCTAACCAGGCTGCAAACACAACCACAACTAACTGTATAACCCCAATTTCAATGCGACGAATTTCTTGTTTTTCTTTCACTCTTAACTCCTCTTAAAATATTAATGTATAAGGAGCTGCATTATCCCCATTAATGCTATCCTTTTCTACGACGATGTGCTCTTGAATGACTTTCTTTTTGTTCTGCTTTTTTTCCGTACTCACCATATGATCCATACGAACCATATGTTCCATATTTATCTACTGTCATATCAACTTTATTGAGAACAACACCTAAAAATTGAGAACCACTTTGTTCCAATTGTTCAACAGCTTTGGCTACAAAACGACGTTTAATTCTTCCAGCTGCTGTAACCAAAAGACTTGCGTCAACCTGGTGAGCAATAATAACGGCATCAATTACCAAACCGATTGGTGGCGTATCGATGATGACATAATCATAACGACTACGAGCAACTTCCAGCAAATGTCTAAAATTATCATTTTGCAAAAGACTTGTTGGATTAGGTGGAACAGGACCAGATGCAATAACATCCAAACCAGAAACATCAGTTTGACAAATAGTTTCATTTAAATCAGCATTTCCTGAAAGGAAATTTGAAAGACCTTTATAAGGCTCATTTGATTTAAATGTTCCTGACAAAATAGAGTTACGAGTATCCGCATCAATCAGAAGTGTTCGGAGCCCAACACTAGCAAATGAAATCGCCAAGTTAACAGATGTTGTTGATTTTCCTTCACCAGCTTCAACAGAGCTAATCGCAATCACTTTCATCTGAGCACCAGAAAATTGAATATTTGTGCGAATGGCATTGTAATACTCTTCTGTTTGTTTGGCAAAGTTTACTTTAGATTTTACTAACTTTAATAGAGGCATTTCTTCTCCTTAAATTTTATCTGTATCAGGGACAATTCCAAGAAGTGTCATTCCGAGAATCTCTTCAATATCTTCTGGACGGCGAATGCGATCATCTAAGATTTCACGAGCCAATACACCAACCACTGCAAGGAATCCTCCAAGTACTGCTCCAAGAAGGACATTACGTTTAATGTTTGGTGAAGATGGTGACTCTGGCAATTTAGCTTCTTCAAGTGTTGTCACATCTTCGACTTTTGTCACGTTCTTGATCTTTTCTGAAGCAACTTCACGTACCTTATTAGCAATGGCTTGAGCGTCTTGACCTGTTTTAGCATTGACAGAAATCGATATAAGACGTGTATCAGTAGGGATATTAACTGAGATCATCTTAGCAAGCTCAGCTTCAGTCATGTTCAATTTTTCATCCCTGATAACTTCAGATAAGACATCATTAGATGTAATAATTTCTTTATAGTCTTTTGTCAAAAATGTGCCAGCCTGCAAATCTTGAGCTGAAATATTTTTACTGTCATTGGCTTGATTAACCACATAGATACGAGTAGATGACGTATATGTAGGTTGGATTAGGAAGTAAGTTCCCAAGAAGGCAAAGACAGCTACATAAAAGGCCGTAAAAAGAATGAATACCTTTTTGATCCAAAGTTTATGCAAAAGTGCAAGTACATCGATTTCAACACGTTTCGTGTTTTCCTGAGTCATAGTTTCTCCTAAATGTATTGATTTTCAAGTAGTGTTTGTGGGTTATCGATAAAGAGATTACGCGCACGTCTAGTTCCATATGTTTTTTCAACAATAGTATATGCATCCTTCATAAATGGTGGTCTTGGACCAAGATTATGCATATCACTAGCAACAATATGAACTAAATTATTTTCTAAGAAAAAGCGCACACGTTTCTTTCCCACTTTTTCTTTATCACCAAATAGCTTTGGTCTTAAGACATGAGAGCTATTAACTTGTGTGTAGCAACCCATGTTGATAATTTCACGAACACGGTCAGCGTTTTCTTCAAGAGCATCATAGCGTTCAATGTGAGCAACAATCGGTGTTACACCTGCTCGTATCACATTACTCAGCCCGTTATGAATTTCCTTCCAAGATGTTCTGGCACTAAACTCAATCAAAGCAAATTGCGTGTTGTGCATACGAGGGATGAGATTCTTTTCAAGTTTGTCAACAATATCTGAGGTGTAATAAAGTTCACCACCATAATAAAGAGTTAAGTCTGGATAAAGTGCTTCTGCTTCCTCTTTAACTTTTGAAAAATTTGCAAAGATTTTATCCTCTGGGGTTTCAAACATTCCCTTACGACGGTGGGAGGTAGAAACAATCGTACGCACACCTTGAGCGTAACTTTCTCCAACAAGCTCCAAACTCTCCTCTAAAGTTTTAGGACCATCATCGACATCAAAAACAATATGTGAGTGAATATCAATCATTTATTTTTCCTCCATCAGATTTTTGATAGCTTGAGAGGCACTTTCCACACTAGAATCATCTAGTTTCATCATGTAGAGACTAGAATTTGGCATAGCGTAAGAAGTCAATTGACCTGTTGAACCTGTACCAGTTACTGCTTGAGAAGTAACTGTAAATTTAGATCCAGAATCAAGTTGTGCATTAGCCAAGGCATTAATGGTATCCAAAGACATATTTGTTTGAACAGAATCTTGAAGATTGTTAACAATTGACGTAAAGTTGGATATAGAATTTAGCGAAGCCAACTTGTTTATAATCGCAGAAATAACTTTCTCTTGGTTTTTACCACGATCATTATCTCCTCCATCCAAACTATAACGTTCGCGAACAAAAGCAAGAGCTTGTTCTGAATTCATTTGGATATCTCCAACTGGAAAATCAAACTTCCCATGAAGACTTGTGAAGGCTTGGTCATTATGAACTGTCACACCACCAAGTTGGTCAATCAACTTAAGGAATGACGTAAAGTTGATACGTGCATAATAATCAATATTAATACCATAAAGATTTTCCAAAGTTTGCTCTGATGTTTCAACACCATAGATACCTGCGTGAGTTAGCTTATCATACTGGTCCGCTCCACCACCAGGAATCTTAACGTATGCGTCACGAGGTGTTGTCGTCAAAAGAATCTTATGCGTATTCATATTAACAGTCATAATGATATTAACGTCCGAACGTGATACTGTCGAAATCGAACCATAGGTATCAATACCACTAATATAAATATTGAAAACTTTTGAATCCGCCTGTTTCGCAGAACTATTATTCTTCGTTTTAATTTTGTAGGTATAAATCGTTTTTAGATTTGAAGCATAGTTACTATCAACTGACTCTAGTAGGCTAGCATAAGAACCACTCAAAACCATTGCTTGAGATTTTCCAGACTTAAGATTGTCATAGGCTTCTTGATAGGAAGAGACTTCATCGACTTTGACATCAACCTTTTTGTCTTCCTTTAGAGCTGACATCAAAGTATCGATATTATTCTTATCAACCTTAGTTGGTGCCTGAACACTAGTAATCTGACTCACATCTTTGATGTCACTATCCTTAGGAACCACAATGCTCATTTCTACTTCTGAAAAGGCTGCAGTCTGATTCATACGATTAGTGATATCAATCATTTGTTTAAATCCAAAAATACCAACCAAAGAAACTAGTGAAAAAATTACTAATACCGTCGTTGTCACTAGTGGTGATTTTTTTGTTTTCTGAAGGAAGATACTAATGGCAAGAACCACCAACAAACCAAGGGTAATAATGATGTTCAAAAACCTAAAAGATAGGAAGTTATAATTGAACATAATGAATAATAAGACCGCTGCCAAAATAGCATACAGAATGGTCAACCCAATGTTGACCATTCCCCACGATCTATTATTCGTCCGTTTCTGCTTACGCTTCGTACGCGAACTCATATAAATTGCTCCTGACTATTAAATTAGATATTTCCCATTATCATTATAACATTACTATAACTTCATTTCAATTGTCATTATTTTTAAAAAAGAAGAAACCGTTTTTTATAAGCTTATCAAGTATCTATTCTCTATCACTATCTCTAATATTGTAAGTGTTTTTTCACATTTTTAAGCCACTTTATCAAATTGTCAGTTATTTATCTGACTATTAGAAATATAATCCTTCAAATATTTTTAGAGTATTCTTGTAGTTTGAAAACTTTTAACCTTTCTAGCTATCGAAGTAATATATCCTTTCGGCTAATCAAAAAAGGATGGCTAAAGACATCCTTTTCATAATCTAGTCTGCAATAAGAGTTTCAAGACCTACTTTCATCATGTCAGTAAAGGTATTTTGACGTTCTTCAGCAGTTGTATCCTCATCTGGATTTACCAAACTATCAGAAATAGTCATAATAGCAAGAGCATCTACTTGGTGTTGTGCTGCAAGGTAGTAAAGTGCTGCTGCTTCCATTTCAACAGCTTTCACGCCCCATTTCCCAAGCTCAATATTTTTTTCGAAATAATTTGAGTAGAAAACATCAGAAGATAAAACATTACCAACATGTGTTGTCATACCAAGATCTTTGGCGATGTGATAAGCCTTATCCAAGAGATTGAAACTTGCAATTTGAGGAAAGTCGTATTGAGGCCAGTCATTACGAATAATGTTAGAGTTCGTTGCTGCTGCTTGTGCTAAAACCAACTCACGAACATGGACATCCTCATTCAAAGAACCTGCAGTTCCTACGCGAATTAATTTTTTGACACCGTAGTCAACAATAAGCTCACGTGCATAGATAGAGATAGATGGCATCCCCATCCCAGTACCCATTACTGAGACACGTTCACCCTTATAAATTCCTGTGTAACCAAACATATTACGGACTTCGTTGAAACACACAGCATCTTCAAGGAAATTTTCGGCAATAAATTTTGCACGCAAAGGATCCCCTGGAAGAAGAATCTTATCAGCAATCTCTCCTTGTTTGGCAGAAATATGAATAGACATAATTAAGATATAAAGGGCGACAGAGACGAAGTAAAATAGGACACTGACGACGCACTGCAAATGCTAACCAGTTTATCTTTTTCACTGTTCTCTGCCCGTATTCAGTTCAGTGAATACAGTTAACCCATCCTTTCTATTATTTATGAAGGTAAAAGAGCAACTAGAAAGTGACTGAAAATTAGGAAGCTGACGTAGCTGTCACGCATCTAGGTCGGTTAGCTATTTTTCAAGCTTTCCATCATTTTCAAATATGAATACCTGCTCAACCATTCTTAAGTTATAATTTTTAAGTTTTTTCTACTATTATATAAATAGTATGTGAGCTACTTAAATGTTTAGCCCTGGGTTAGTGAATCTAGAAAAGCAAATAACTTTTTATTCATTTGGGAATAATCATGAGTACGCAATTGTTCTGGTGTTTGAACAAAAGGTAACTGTTTATTTTGCTGGCGCAAGTGCTCTTCACCATCAGCAGCTATCAGTAAATCAATCGCTTCAAGGTCAAACTCTAAATGTGCTTGGAAGGCATAATGTTTAGGGCTAAAGCGAATGATTTGGCGTGGACAGCCCTGACTGGTCGCAAGAACAACTGCCTTGTCGCTCAAACCAGGCATATCACCATGCCAGTGACCCGTGTTTAAAGTAGAACCAAATTCTTTAATGTGCTCATCAGCTAATCCTTCCTCAGTTAAGGTCAAAGGGAAAACACCAATCTCACGTTCTGGACTATGCTCATACTTACCACCATAAGCTACAGACAAAAGTTGAGCCCCTAAGCATACCCCGACAATATAGATGTCAGCAGCAATTGCTTTTTGAATAAAAGCAATCTCAGCCTTAGGGTCATAATAAGGAAAGGCCTGACGGTCTTCATCGGGTGATTGAGGACCTCCCATTACAATTAGAAAGTCAATACCATCCACTGTATCAGGAAGAGGCGCTCCCTCATATACCTTGGTCGATGAAATCTGATGACCTCGATCTTGAGCCCATTTTAAATAAGCTCCTGGAACCTCAAACGTTTCATGTAAAATAAAATGTATGTTCATTGTTATTTCTTCCATCTATTTTTTATTATCCTTGATAGTAGACTCGCTAAGATTAGTGGTGCTGCTACCAAGCCTCCTTGACCAGTAAAACCTAAAACTAAGGCTATACCAGTCAAAGGGGCATCCAGAGTTGTTCCTAAAAATATGGTTGCACCTAGTAACATTCCTAGAGTATGATTAAGAGATAATCCAAAAGTTCCGAGTATTATTGTCAGTAAATAACCAGAACCTACACCTAAAGTAAAGGAAGGTGTCAAAGTTCCTCCGTAACTACCTCCCCATAGAAGTAAACAGACTATAAGCCCTTTGACTACTAGATAAATAGGAAGATAAATCGAAGAGCCTCCTGAAAACAACCATTGAGCCATTACTTGACCATTTCCCATAATCATAGGATAGAAAGCTGCAATCCCACCTAATACAATATAAGATAGGGGCATGGACCACAGAAGGTGTTTGTCAGTAATACGATGCTTACTGGCTCTTTTGGTTAAGAGACTAAAAATCAAAGCAAGAGGAGTCAAGCCTAGTACTAATAGTGCAACTTGTATTAGGCTAGAGGGTAGGATCGTTATCTTATTAACTAAGTAGATAGCCTCATTTCCTACAATAGGACGAGCACAATAAGCTGCTAGATAAGTGGTCACCGATATAATGACAATATTCTTTAATCGCCATCCTATCCCTAACGTTTCTAAGACAAACAAAACACTAGCAAAGGGAACTTGATAAACTGCAGCTAAACCAGCACCCGCACCGCAAGCAATTAACAATTGTCTGTCAGGAACATCTAAATCCAAACCTTTGGATAGACTACCACCAAATAGAGCACCTAACTCTCTAGGCGCTCCTTCTTTGCCAATTGAGGCACCTGCTCCGACAATTGCCACCTGTATCAAAGCATGTAAAGCTTGACCAAGAAAATTGGGGCTCTTCTTACCAACGAGTTGTTTAGCCTTACTAATAGAAAGGAGAGAAACTCGCCGTTGAAGAAAATACCAAAACAAACTTGCCAAAATGCCGACTACAAGTAGAACTGAAAAACGACGAAAGGCACTGACAGATTTAAACTGTATGAGGAGGTCAGTTTGATCATTACCAAATGCAATAACTTGTACAAGCTCCAACAGGTAATGACAAACAATACCAACCATACCTGAAGCAATTCCGGTTCCGATAACAGCTAAAAATAATTTAAGCGACTTGGGAAGGCAAGTCAAACTTTTTCTTCCTTGAGTACTCATATATTAAAGTTCGGATAAAATAGCTTTAACCAACTTGATTCCCACTGCTTTTAGTGGGAAATCAATTCCTTTCTTTTTTTAAATTTGATAGAAAGGCAAAATCGTATTCGAATTAGAACATCTCACACCAGCGGTCATTGTTTCACCTTTTTAACTATATTCTAGTCTTAATCATTTTGTTAACTGTTATAAATAGTTTATTTCTGAATGACCAAAAGTTGTTCTTAAAAAGACCAATGGTAAGGTGTAAATTGTATATATATATTATGACATAGCTTAATATCGCAAATACAATAGATGCTCCTGGAAATAGTTCATAGTCTATTTCACTACCACTTGTATCAATGGCAGAAAATATAACCAACCAAACGAATGTCAAGAAAGCAACTATAAAAACTCCACTATGATTCGAAATAATGGATTATTCATCAAATTCTACATCAATGATTCTTTTTTAGAGTTCCGCCAAAATAGCTTTAAGCAATCCTTTGAAGTCTCCCTTGATGCGTTCAGTTACTTCTACAACCTCTTCGTGGTTCAATTCTTCTTGCAAGCCAGCTGCGAAGTTAGAAATACATGAGATACCAAGGACTTTCAAACCAGAGTGAGCAGCGACGATAACTTCAGGAACAGTTGACATACCAACAGCATCTGCACCCAGAGTCTTGAAGGCACGGATTTCAGCAGGTGTTTCATAAGTTGGACCAGTTGCTCCAAGATAAACACCCTCTTCCAACTTGATTCCAAGTTTATCAGCCACTTTATGAGCAATTTCGCGGTAGGCTGGAGTGTAAGCCTTAGACATATCTGGGAAACGTGGACCAAACTCATCCAAGTTTTCTCCAATCAATGGGTTTTGACCAGTCATGTTGATATGGTCAGTAATAGCCATCAAAGTACCAGGACCAAAGCCAATACCACCAGCAGCATTGGTTACGATAACACCTTCACAACCAAGAGCTTTCATAACACGTACAGGGAAAGTTACCACTTCAAGAGAATTTCCTTCGTAAAAATGGAAACGTCCTTGAAGAGCCAATACCTTACGTCCAGACAAAGTTCCATATACAAGTTTACCTGCATGACCGACTACTGTTGATTGTCCCCAGTTTGGAATATCTGCGTAATCGATAACAATAGCATCTTGTACTTCTTCAGCCAATTCTCCAAGTCCAGAACCCAAAATCAAACCAAACTCAGGTTTTTCAATTCCTTTGCTTTCCAAAAAGGCTTGCGTAACTCTAATTTTTTCCAGTAGTGACATTCTAAATCTCCTA
>ENA-OWLE01000110-OWLE01000110.1-metagenome-genome-assembly--contig:-NODE-110-length-15754-cov-5.039174_pt1 | contig 15754 bp, 18 predicted proteins | sample MGYA00245345_ERZ651094 | MGnify/ENA primary metagenome ERZ651094 (study PRJEB26857, sample SAMEA4031770) | metagenome | biome: human; feature: oral; material: saliva | place: Philippines | collected 2014... | reverse complement strand
AATATGTTGATTACAAAGATACTGAGCTTCTTAGCCGTTTCGTTTCAGAACGTGGTAAAATTCTTCCACGTCGTGTAACAGGAACTTCAGCTAAAAACCAACGTAAAGTAACAACAGCGATTAAACGCGCTCGCGTTATGGCACTTATGCCTTACGTAAACGAAGACTAAAACTAATGCCCTCGCCTGAGGGTGTTTTTTTCTGTCTTGATTTTGTAGACTTTTGTCATTTTTAGGGCTGATAGTAGAGAGATTTAATCTTGTGCTTTAGGGTAAAAGAAAAACCAACTGGTCTTCTCATTTATTTTGAGGAGCTAGTTGGTTGTTCTGCGGTATAAGGAGTGCGTTTTCTAAGAAATCATCAAATTTTTGATTATTAACGAGGATATCAACATTGTCTTTGAAAACCTTGAAACGATTGCCTAACCAGTGTGTTTTGATGTCGGCCCAATTGTTGAAACGACTCCAGCGGTAAGGAAGTGTTGGATCTTGTTTTTCAAAAATATAGATACTACCATCTTTTTCGTAAGCTATAGCTGTGTGGAAGTTACTAACATCACCAGGGCTATTTTGAAAGACGGAGAGGAGTTTTACATTTTCTGGAAACTTGAGTCCAGCTTCTTTCCAAGCTTTCAGGAGGTCATCTGTAGACTGGTAGCTGATATTATCCCCAAAGAGGAGGCTGTAGAGGGCTTGATCCTTGGCATTTAGCTCTTTGTGACGGGACTTGAGATCCAGAAATTCATTTTGAAGAGGGAGGTCCATTTTAGTAAGGTCCTCCGAGCTTGTAATGAGGTTATGAAGGAGGAGGAAGGATGTCCGTCGGCAGTTCAAATCATCGGTGAAGTGAGATTTATTATCTTCAAACGTTTTTTCGTTAAGGAAGGTGACAAATTGATTTTGATCCTTGCCGATTTTGCTTGGGGTCCATTTTTTGACAACAGGCTGAATGTTTGTGTTTTCCTGATTGTAGCGGTTGATATAAGGAACTAAATTATCCCAGTCTTTTGTTGGAATCCCCTTGCTTTTTAAATCTTTAGCTAGCTGCTTTTCCTGGCTTGGGATTGTTACATTGTTGAAACTATAGTAAGCCTGATAGCTTTTTTGACTAGTCTTGTGGCTACAAGCCATAAGTAATAGGCAGCAAGTGATGATAAGTAAAGGAAATTTGATACGCATCTATTGGAGTTCTTTCTTTTGTCTATTAACTTTAACATTTTAGTATAGAAGGACCAACTGTGTCAAGATTTCTGACGCAAAAAAGCACCCTCATGGGTGCTTGGGATATCGGTTGATTAAGATGCTGGTGCGTAAGTGCTTTGGACGTTGTAGCGACGTTTGAAGAAATATTTGGCAACACCAGCGATAACACCAATAATAAGGATTACAATTGGAGAAAGCCCAGGATTGAGATAGCTAGGAAGAAGGGCTGTAAGGCTGAAGAGAGCAAACCATGCAATGAAAGAAAGTGTAATGACGGTCATGCTAAACCACCATTTAGGACGTTCTTCTTTTGGTTTGTTATTATGACGATAGATATAGTGGTAAGGGGTATACATAGCAAGGCCACCAATAAATGAAACTGAAAGAAGGGTTGTGAGGCCGTAGCTTGTTTGTGTACCTGAGAAACCAAAGATTGCATTCATAATAGCAACAATGGCTAGAAGGAATAGTGAGGTATCAAGCCACATCTTCCAAGGTGTTTTGTCTGTTTCTGGAATTTCTTTGCTAGGTTTTCCAGTTTCAGGTTGTTGGTGCTTTTCAGGAGAGAAGCTAGCTGCCCAAACAGTTGGAGCTCCAAGGAGTCCGCGGCCTGTGATTCCTTTTTTCTGATTTTCGATAAGTTCAGGAATAATATCGCCAAGGATATCTTTGATTTCTTGGTCTGACTTACCATCCTTGATGAGTTGGTTAGTTGCGATGTGAATAAATTCTTGGTTTTTCTTGGTGAGTTTTTGGATGTCCATGAGATGACCTTTCGATAAATAATATTATTTTTAGTGTTGAAGTTTAGGGAAAAGAAGAGGCTCTATGTTAGAACCATTTTTTCCTGATAAAGTAGATAACAACGCAAGATGAGCCGAAAGCCGCGATGAAGAAAATGACCCAGAAGGCGTTATCTAAATCGTTTAGTGGCATAGAATTGTTTTTAAAGTTCATACCGTAAGCGGAGAAGATAACGGTTGGGATGTCCAGAGCCATAGTCATGAGAGCGAGTGTTTTCATGATAGTGTTCTGGTTATTACCGATGATAGAGGCCGAAGTTTCAGCCATGGCGTTCAAGACATTTTCATAGATGCCTGCCATCTCAATGGCCTGTTGGGTTTCGACCAGAGTATCTTCCAAGAGATCCTCGTCCTCGATATATTTCTTCAAGCTAGAGGCGTTACCTGTTAGCTTTTTGACAATTCGCTCATTCATCTTAAGTGAGGCTTTTAGATAGACAATGGATTTTTCCAATTCCATCATGTCAATCAAGTGCTCGTTCTTTGTCGCATTTTCCAACTGAGCTTCCAATTTATCGCTCTGACGGTCGATAGAACGTAGGGCGGTTAGGTAAAGTTGAGCATTGCGATAGAGAATTTGGAAGACAAAGCGTGTCTTCATGAAGGTATAGAAGTTACGTACACGGTGATTGAGGAAGTTGTCCATAAGGCTGATGTCCTCGAGGCAGGTAGTAACGACTACCTCTTCGGTAACGATGATACCCAATGGAATGGTAACGTAGTAACTTTTGTTATTACGCTCTTCTTGGGTTGGAACGTCGACCAGGATTAGGGTGTAGTCATCTTCGACATCGATACGTGATGTTTCTTCCACGTCCAGAGGGGCGCGGAGATCTTGGATATCAATGTTAAAACGTTCTGCAACCTTCATGGCTTCTTCCTGGGAAGGGTTTACCAAATGAATCCAAGCACCAGGCTCGAATGTTTCAATTTCTTTGAATTCTTTTCCGGTGGATAAGAACATTTGTTTCAATGGGAACCCCTCCTTCGTCATTAGGTAAGTGCTAGCGTCTTGATTTTAAAAGGAATAGTGATAGTTTTGACAATCGCTTTTCAGTACAAAAACGCTGCTCCTAGCTTTTTTAGCGGTGTTGAATGAGGCTTGGGGACGATGTCTCTTGCCTTTTTTACACACTCAACCATTATACTACATTTGAAACATTTTTGGGTTGGATAAATTGAAATTTTGTTATAATTATGAGAGAAGATTGGGATGGATTTTCCATCCGTCTGTAGAAAGGAGTGGCAGTAGCTTGAGGGCTAGGGCCTCTTAAAAATATGCAAGATAAGTTAGTGATTCATGGAGCAAGAGCTCACAATTTAAAAAATATTGATGTGGAGATTCCTCGTGATAAGCTGGTTGTGGTGACTGGTTTATCAGGATCTGGGAAGTCATCCTTGGCTTTTGATACCATTTATGCAGAGGGGCAGCGCCGTTATGTTGAAAGTCTCTCAGCCTATGCCCGCCAATTTTTGGGGAATATGGAGAAACCTGATGTGGATTCGATTGATGGCTTGAGTCCTGCCATCTCCATTGATCAGAAAACAACGAGTAAGAACCCTCGTTCTACTGTAGGAACTGCAACGGAGATTAATGACTATCTTCGTCTCCTTTATGCGCGTGTGGGTGTGCCCTATTGTCCTAATGGACACGGAGCTATTCAGTCATCATCTGTGGAACAGATTGTAGATGAGGTTTTAGCTCTTCCTGAACGGACACGTATGCAGATTTTGGCGCCTATTGTTCGTCGTCGAAAGGGGCAACACAAGTCTATTTTTGAGCGCGTGCAGAAGGACGGTTATGTTCGTGTTCGTGTGGATGGTGAGATATACGATGTGACGGAAGTCCCTGAGCTATCCAAGTCGAAGATGCATAATATTGAAGTGGTTGTGGACCGTTTGGTTAATAAGGAAGGTATCCGTAGTCGTCTCTTTGACTCAGTCGAGGCGGCGCTACGTTTAGCGGATGGCTACTTGATTGTGGATACTATGGATGATAATGAGCTACTCTACTCGGAGCATTATTCTTGTCCAGTTTGTGGTTTTACAGTGCCTGAGTTGGAGCCGCGTCTCTTTTCCTTCAATGCGCCATTTGGTTCTTGTCCAACCTGTGACGGTTTAGGAAATAAACTAGAAGTTGATATGGATTTGGTCATTCCTGACGCTAGTAAGACCTTGCGTGAAGGTGCACTAGCGCCTTGGAATCCTATCTCATCCAACTACTATCCTGCCATGCTTGAGCAGGCCATGGAACAGTTTGGCGTGGATATGGATACGCCATTTGAAAATCTTAAAAAAGAAGAACAAGATTTGATTCTCTACGGATCTGGGGATCACGAGTTCCATTTCCACTATGTTAATGATTTTGGTGGGGTGCGTGATATTGACATTCCTTTTGAAGGGGTTGTGACTAATATCAATCGACGCTATCATGAGACTAACAGTGATTTCACTCGCAATGTCATGCGTGGTTATATGAATGAACTATCATGTCCAACTTGTCATGGCTATCGTCTTAACGAAGCAGCACTCTCGGTTCGTGTTGGTGGTGAGGATGGCTTAAATATTGGTCAAATTTCTGATCTGTCTATTTCTGATCATCTTCAGGAAATAGATTGCCTTGAGTTGGGTGAAAATGAAGGATTGATTGCCCGTCCAATTATCAAGGAAATCAAGGATCGTCTGACTTTCTTAAATAATGTCGGCCTTAATTACTTGACTCTCTCTCGTATGGCCGGAACACTTTCAGGTGGTGAGAGTCAGCGTATCCGTTTGGCGACACAGATTGGCTCTAACCTTTCTGGAGTCCTTTATGTTTTGGATGAGCCCTCTATTGGGCTTCATCAGCGTGACAATGATCGCTTGATTTCAAGTCTTAAAAAGATGCGTGACTTGGGCAATACCTTAATTGTGGTGGAGCATGATGAAGATACCATGCGTGAAGCTGACTGGCTTATCGATGTGGGACCTGGCGCTGGTGCCTTTGGTGGACAAATCATAGCTTCAGGAATCCCAGAGGCAGTTGCTAAAAACAAGAAATCTATCACGGGACAGTATTTGTCAGGTGCAAAATCAATTCCTGTACCGACGGAACGCCGTGTAGGTAATGGCCGTTTTATCGAGGTTAAAGGAGCCAGTGAAAATAATCTAAAAAATGTGTCTGTCAAGTTCCCGCTTGGAAAATTAATCGCAGTGACAGGTGTTTCTGGTTCTGGAAAGTCAACTTTGGTTAATGGTATTCTCAAGAAAAAGATTGCCCAAGAGCTTAATCGAAACAGTGAGAAACCTGGGAAACATAAATCGGTGACCGGGATCGAGCATATCGAGCGTTTGATTGATATTGACCAAAGTCCAATCGGGCGTACTCCACGTTCCAACCCTGCAACTTACACAGGTGTCTTCGACGATATTCGCGATCTTTTTGCTCAAACCAATGAGGCCAAGATTCGCGGGTACAAGAAGGGGCGTTTCTCTTTCAATGTCAAGGGTGGCCGTTGTGAAGCTTGCTCTGGTGATGGGATTATCAAGATTGAGATGCACTTCTTGCCTGATGTTTATGTACCTTGTGAGGTTTGCCATGGCACACGCTATAATTCTGAGACCTTAGAAGTTCGTTATAAAGGGAAAAATATTGCTGAAATTCTGGATATGACAGTTGATGACGCGGTTGACTTCTTTGCGGCTATCCCTAAGATTGCTCGTAAGGTGCAGACAATCAAGGACGTGGGGCTCGGGTATGTGACCCTGGGGCAACCAGCAACAACCCTATCAGGGGGAGAGGCCCAGCGTATGAAACTGGCTAGTGAGCTTCACAAACGCTCTACTGGGAAGTCTTTCTACATTCTAGATGAACCTACGACTGGTCTCCATACAGATGACATTGCTCGTCTTTTGAAGGTACTTCAGCGTTTTGCGGACGATGGTAACACGGTTCTCGTGATTGAGCATAATCTGGATGTCATTAAGACCGCAGACCATATCATTGATTTGGGTCCTGAAGGCGGTGTTGGTGGAGGTACCATCGTAGCTACAGGTACTCCTGAAGAGGTAGTAGCTGTTCCAGAAAGTTACACGGGACAATATTTGAAAGAAAAATTGAAATAAAGGAAAAGGCTCTCTGAGTCTTTTTTTGCTTTAGGCTGGTTTAAGTTGAGTTTGCTATTCTACGGTTAAGAGAAAACAAAAGGAGTCACACTATGGTTAAAAAGCGTTTTTTCATAGGATTTAACGGTATTCTTCTAGCCCTATTTCTAGATATTTGTCTTTTGATTAGTATTCGTACAGTTGATCATCATGGTCGTTTTCAATCAACAACTGATAAATGGGAAACCTTACTTTACGTTTCGGGAGTTTATGTTAGTTTTCTCCTTTTTGAAGTTATTTTATATTATATTATGAGACATCGTAGAAATAAACGGATTGTGGAACAAGTCATATAAGGACTTGTTTTTTCATAGCTATTTATGGTGACATCTATGTCACTATTTTTTTGAAACAGGAGCTTCTATAATAAAGGCAAGCCCTGTAAAGCTAACTGCTAAAAGGTTAGAAAAATAAGAGAGTAGCCGTATCTTTCGGTTTCAAATCTTATCTAAAAGATTGCTCAAGACCAGCTATTTTAGAGTTACCAGGGGTTAGAATGACACCTTTGAAAGGACCAGATATGGAGAAGAAAAATATGGATAAACAAAAATCAAATCTTATTAATGGGTTGACCCTTGTTATTGTGATTGTTTGGCTATTTATTGTCATGATGAATGCTACTTTAAGTTTTACAGAAGGCATCGCTTTTATTGACCATAGCCTTGTCTGGGCTACACTTTCATTGGCTGTCTCTTTGTTTGCACTTAGACTGGCAAGTAAAGATAAGGAGAAATGAGTTTACTAGCTTTAGGCTGAGCTTGCTAACTCAGTCTTTTTTGTTTTCATTTTTTCTTGTGCAGGGTGACATTTATGTCACTATTTTTTATTTTAATCAGCTTTTATAATGGATTCATAGCTTGAACAAGGGGTGTAAAAGCCTTGAATTGTTAATAATGAAAGGAGACGGATATGGTTATCAGTGTAATGGTTCCCTTGTTATTGTTTTTGGGTAGGTAGTAAGGTGTAACACAATATTAAAAAAGGAGAATAGATGAAAAAAATACAATTTGTTTTGATGTCAAGCTTCGTTTTGGGAGCTTGTCAATTAGCAGCGATTAGTGGGTCGGCAGATGAGCTAAATGCTAAGGAAGCGACTACGGAACTAGCCAGTGATTTTATTGAGAATAGAGAAGCAGGTAATGTACAGGTTTCTTCTGAGAAGGAAGCCGAGCAAGTGTCTGAGCAAGTTGATTCTAGTAGTGAAATCAAGGAAAATTCACTCTCTTACTCAGAACAGACAGAAGTGGTTGAGGAGGGTGTTAGCTCTGAAGAGATTTCAGTTGAAACTTATGAAAAGAATCTTGAAAATGTGATACAAATCTCTTACAGCGATGTCACCAATATGTTAACTGAAGATGGTGGGGAACATATCCTTTATGTTGGTCGACCAAGCTGTTATTATTGCCGCCAAAACTCACCTGTTTTGAAGGATTTTAATACTTTAATCAATGGTCAACTCCTTTATTACAACACGGATTCGGATCAGTTGGATCGTGAATCTCGTAAGGTTTTATTTGATAAGTTGGGAATTCCGGGGACTCCAAGTGTGATTCGTCTTAAAAATGGTCAATTGGTTTCTGGCTATCTTGGCAGTGCACCAGATGCCCAAGCTATTTATCAGGCTGTCTTTGCTGGCGAAAATGATAAAACTGAGTTGCCAGAGGTAACTGAGACAGCATTAAAGGTAGAGGATTCTCCATCTGAAACACCATCTGATGATACTATCAAGGATGAAGCTGATGGGACTGTTAATCATACTGAACAATCTGGTACTAACTTGATGTCTCAATTTAAGCAAGTGTTTTGGAACCTGGTAGATCTTTTTAAAGGTTTTCTAGGGAAATTCTTCTAATTATATTTCATTTACCTTAAATTTTGGACGGGCTATTTGGCACAATGAAAGGAAATACATGACAGTACTAGAGGTGAAAGGGTTAACCTACAGTTTTGGAAAGCAAACCGTCTTGGATAATATCTCGTTTACGTTAGTGAAGGGAGATATTGCTGGTTTGATTGGTAATAATGGTGCAGGAAAGACGACTCTGATGAAACTAGTTTTAGGTATTTTGGCAAGCCCCAAGGATAATATTGACTTAAAAACTAAAACTGTGGGTGCCTTGATTGAAGCTCCGGCTTTATATCCCAACATGACGGTTGAAGCTAACCTTAAGTTTTATTGCAGGTTTTATCATAAAGATTATTCATTGATTGATTGCTATAAAGAAGATTTAGAGGTAGCAACCTATCTCAAACGCAAGGCTTCCAAGTTGTCCTTGGGTATGAAGCAACGTGTAGGTTTGTTTATCGCTTTAATTGCATCAGATGAATTTATTCTTCTTGATGAGCCTACCAACGGCTTGGACCCTAATGGTATTAATAGTCTTCTAATCTTGATTGAAAGGCTAGCTTAAAATCATGGTCTAACTTTTATTATTTCCAGCCACATCCTATCAAATCTTGAACAGGTTTGTACAAAAAACTATTTGTTGAAGAATCACAAATTGACTTGTTTGGATGATGATGCGAATGCCAAATATAAAATTTACACTGAGGATTTAAGCATGAAGTCTTTGATGACCCTACTAAAACTAAATGACCTTGCTTTTGAACGTCAAAAGCATGATATTCTGGTTAAAGGAATAGAAAAGATTAAACAGATTTTGGGACAAGAGGGGATTCCTTTCACATATGAAAAAGCAGGATTGAGTGAGGTACTTTTTAATGGCAACTAAATTGAAGACGGTATTTTTAAAGCAAGAATGCGTGACAAAGAGTGCCTTTATTTGTCTTTTATTGCCAGGGCTGATTGGTGCGCTTGTTATCTTATGTGATGGCTATAAGGGATCTTATCTTGGACCATCTGCGATTGTAGCTAGCTATTCTTTCATAGTGGATATTGTCTTTGCTTACTTAGCTGTATCCAGTTTGGGAAGAGAATTTCAGAATCGAACGATTAATATGATTCGGGTGAGTGACTTATCTGGTCGAGAAGTGATTCTCCGGAAGCTTCTGAGTTTTCTTATTTTATCCATAGTTTTAGCTACTATCTTGATTTTAGAGCTGATTTTTTACAAGTACTCTGTGCAGCATATCGATTTTCCTTTGTGGGTTTATATCAGACAAATCTATGTTGATTTCCTAGCTTATGGGGCTTTTGTTTATATGGTTTCAACTTTGATTATCTTACTTTTAAAGAATACCTTAACAGCTTTTGTAACAGTCTATTTTGGGATAACAGGAATGACCTTCTTTACACTCTATTTGGCTAGTTTAGGGGATACTATGACTAGGCTAATGACTTATGTACCGTTTAGTTTTATGCGGGCGGTCTTTACTAGTGGTCAACAGTTCTTTAATCTTCGTGACAGCTTTGTTTTGTTTGCTTGGTCCCTATTTTTGCTCCTTTTGACGCAAGCTATTTACGAAAAGCGAGCCTATGTGTAATGCTTATAAAGTCAGGGGTTCACCTGGCTTTTTCTTAATGTCATCAAAAAAACAAGTTAAAGTATCAATTTCATCCTTTAGAATCTGAAAATTTGGTATAATTAACCTAAAATACCAAAGGAGTAATTCATAATGCAACGTAGACTCGAGCGATTTGATGCCAAACTTGCCCAATCAGGACTAGATGCCTTGTTGGTGACAGGACAAAATAATATTTACTATTTAACGGATTTCTGGGGGACAAATGCAACTGTCTTTATCACAAAGAATCGTCGTTTATTTTTAACAGATTCACGTTATATTCTTATTGCCAAACAATCTGTACATGGCTTTGACATTATCGAAAGTAAGGATCCACTAAAAGATATCGTTAAACTTATCGAGGCAGATAAACTTGAGACAATCGGCTTTGACAATCAGGTGTCATTCGCTTATTACCAAGGTCTTCAAGCGATTTTTGAAGGCTATACCTTGTCACCGCAAAGCAACTTCATGGAAGAGTTGCGCATGATTAAGGATGAGAAAGAATTGGCAACTATCCGTAAGGCTTGTTCTATCTCAGATCGTGCCTTTACAGATGTGCTTGATTTTATCAAACCAGGCCAAACAACAGAACTACAAGTGGCCAACTTCCTAGATTTCCGTATGCGTGAGTATGGAGCTTCAGGTATTTCCTTTGAGTCTATCATTGCTTCAGGTTACCGTTCAGCTATGCCTCACGGTGTTGCTTCAGAAAAGGTCATCCAGTCAGGAGAAACTTTGACTATGGACTTTGGTTGTTACTACGATCACTATGTTAGTGATATGACTCGTACTATCCATATTGGTGAAACGACTGACGAGGAGCGTGAAATTTACGATATTGTCTTACGTTCAAATCAAGCTTTGATTGATGCGGCTAAAGCTGGCATGACGCGTCGTGACTATGATAAGGTTGCGCGTGATGTTATTGTTGAAGCGGGTTATGGTGCTCACTTTACACACGGTATTGGACACGGTATCGGTCTTGATATTCATGAGATTCCTTACTTTGGTAATTCTGATGAGACTATCGAAGCTGGTATGGTCTTGACGGATGAACCAGGTATTTATTTGGCTGACAAATACGGTGTTCGTATTGAAGATGATATCATTATTACAGAGAATGGTTGCGAATTGATTACTCTTGCACCTAAGGAATTGATTGTACTCTAAGATTTGGAGGAATACTTTATGCCAAACCGTCTATCTTGGCAAGACTATTTTATGGCTAATGCAGAGCTGATTTCTAAGCGTTCTACTTGTGATCGTGCCTTTGTTGGTGCTGTTTTGGTCAAGGACAAGCGTATTATTGCTACAGGTTATAACGGTGGAGTCTCTGAGACAGATAACTGTAATGAGGTAGGTCACTACATGGAAGATGGTCATTGTATTCGTACGGTCCATGCGGAGATGAACGCTCTTATCCAGTGTGCCAAAGAGGGCATTTCTACTAAAAACACAGAAATCTATGTGACGCATTTTCCTTGTATCAACTGTACCAAAGCTCTCCTGCAGGCTGGCATTATTAAGATTACTTATAAGGCTAATTATCGCCCCCACGCCTTTGCGATTGAGTTGATGGAACAAAAGGGAGTCTCTTATGTGCAACATGATGTTCCAGAGGTACACTTGGGAATGGATGACTAGGTTCTCCTTGGAAAAGCCTAGGGATTAGGTCTGATTCTATAAAACATTTGAGCCATGCTGTCATTTATGGTAAAATAAACTGATAATAATTTTTACAAAGAGGTATTTAATAATGATTGAAGCAAGTAAACTCCGTGCGGGTATGACTTTTGTAACAAATGATGGCAAATTGATCAAAGTTCTTGAAGCTAGCCACCACAAACCTGGTAAAGGTAACACAATCATGCGTATGAAATTGCGTGATGTTCGTTCAGGTTCAACTTTTGACACTAGCTACCGTCCAGAAGAAAAATTTGAACAAGCAATCATCGAAACAGTACCAGCACAATACTTGTACCAAATGGATGATACTGCATACTTCATGAACACTGAAACATATGACCAATATGAAATTCCAGTAGCCAACGTTCAAGAAGAATTGAAATTTATCCTTGAAAACTCAGATGTAAAAATCCAATTCTACGGAACAGAAGTTATCGGTGTGCAAGTACCAACAACTGTTGAATTGACTGTTACTGAAACACAACCATCAATCAAAGGTGCAACAGTTACAGGTTCAGGTAAACCTGCAACACTTGAAACTGGTCTTGTGGTTAACGTTCCAGACTTTATCGAAGCTGGTCAAAAATTGGTTATCAACACAGCTGAAGGTACTTACGTATCACGTGCCTAAGCCTAATTAAGTCTTTCAAACTACTGGTTTGAAAGCTTTATTTTCCAAACTAACGGAAAGGAAATATGCGATGACTACAGAAAATATCGGTGAAATCGTAATTGCCCCTCGTGTTCTTGAAGTGATTACTGGTATCGCTGCAACTAAAGTGGACGGTGTTTACGCCCTTCAAAACAAAAACGTTACGGATAGTCTCAGCAAAACAAGCTTGGGACGTGGTGTTTATCTCCAAACTGAGGAAGATGGTACAGTAAACGCTGACATCTACGTTTCTCTTCAGTATGGTGTTAATGTGCCTGCGGTTTCAATTGAAATTCAAAAAGCTGTTAAAGCAGCTGTCTATGATATGGCCGAAGTGTCAATTTCAGAAGTAAATGTTCACGTTGAATCTATTGTCACTGAAAAGTCACAAAAACCAGACTTGGCTGAATTGTTTAACGAGGATTTTTTGAATGACTAATATCTTTAAAGATTCACGTCGTGACCTTCGTGAGCGTGCTTTTCAAACCTTGTTTGCCCTTGAGTTTGATGGCGAAGCTTTAGAGCAAGCACATTTTGCTTACACTTATGACAAGCCAATTGGTGAAGAAACAGAAGTTGATGTGCCAGCTTTTCTCCTTAGCCTAGTAACAGGTGTTCGTGAAGAGTTGCCTCAACTGGATAGTCAAATTGAAGAAAAATTGAAAGAAGGTTGGAGTCTCTCACGTTTGATTGTGGCAGACCGTACCCTCCTTCGTTTGGGTCTTTATGAAATCACGTCTTTTGAAGAGACACCAGGACGTGTGGCTATCAATGAAATTATTGAAATTGCTAAAAAATATTCTGATGAAACATCTGCTAAGTTCATTAATGGTGTTCTTAGTCAGTTCGTGACAGACGAAGCATAAGAAAAAGAAGTTGAGCGTTGTTTCAACTTCTTTTTTTGATAAGTAAGCTCAACAAAAAGTCGCAAGCGGAGATTTCTTGCGACTTTTACTTATATACTGCCACCAGAAATCAAATTTACTGGTAGTACATAATCACGATTGACTCTTTCGCCTTTGATTTTCTTCAAAAGAATTTCGACACAAAGTTTAGCAATTTCATCCAAAGGCTGTTGGATGGTTGCTAGCTCTGGATAGAAGTGTCGTATAAAGGCAGTACCGTCGTAACCGATGATTTTTAGGTCATCTGGGATGGAAAGTTCTAGCTGTCTAGCCACTTTCATAACTAGGATAGCTGTTAAATCATCTGAGACAAAGATACCATCTGGTTTTTCACGAGAAATAATAGATTTTATTTCCAATTCTCGTCGCATAAGAGACAGACCGTTTGGAACAGGGCAGATAATACCGTGTTTATCCAATTCGTAATTGAAACCAAGTTGACGGAGTCCTGTTGGAGAATCTGAATTATCATAACCTGTAATCATGACAATACGCTGGCAGCCAGCCTTGACCAAGGCTTTTGCGGCTAATTTTCCACCTTCAAAGTTGTCAGACGAGACGATAGGAATCTTTGGGGCGAGGTTACGGTCGAAGGCAACGATGGGAGCTTCCACCTTCTCATAATCCTCAATACCAAGATTGTGACTGGACGAGATGATGCCGTCACATTGGTTGGCGGCAAGCATCTCCAAATAGTCCCTCTCCTTGTTAGGATCATGCTCACTATTACAAATAATGGTTTTATAGCCTTGCTTAAAGAGTTCATCCTCAAGACGTTCAATAAGTTCGGCATAAAATACATTGGAAATATTTGGGAAAATCAAGCCAACGAGTTTGGCCGACTTTCCTTGAAGACCTCGAGCTAAATTATTAGGTTTATAGTTGAGTTCTTGCATAGCAGCGTGAACTTTGTCAATGGTCTTCTGTGAGAGGTAGCCCTTTTTGTTTATGACGCGAGAAACTGTGGTTGGGCTCACACCAGCCAGTTCGGCAACGTCAGTAAGCTTTGCGACCATAAATCACCTTAGTATTTCAAGTCGAAGTAGTGTCCAGAAACGTTTCCTGATGTTATTTTGATACCAGTTTGTTCTGTACTTGGGAAAACACGACTAGTGAAGACTTTCTCACCTTTGTTGAAGAAAATTTCAACGATTGAGTTATCTACAAAGATGTTTGCTGTTGCAGCTTGACCGGCATCAAGAGCGCATTCACGGCTTGTGCCAAAGTCAGTAGCATATTGTTCACCAGCTTTAGAACGGTCAAGGATAACTTTTCCGTTCTCAGTATCGACTGTAAGTGACAAGCCATTTCCTTCTTGGTCTGCGAAGAGGACAAGTTCTGTTTGAGTGTTAGCTTCAAAGTTAAGTTCAAGCTCGTAAGTGTTAGTTGTTGCCGTTTTTTCAGAGAAATCTTCTTGGCTAGCACGTAAGCTTGTAATAGCTTCTACTGGGTATTGGTAGAGTTTCCCATCTTTGATAGATAATTCTTTAACCAAGCTCATAGCACCTTGGTAGTCGTATTTGTCAGTTGGATAGTCCACGTCTGGGAGACCAATCCAGCTAACAATAAGGGCACGACCATCAGGAGTGTTAAATCCTTGAGTAGCATAAGCTTCGAACCCGTAGTCCAAGTTTATGATTGGTGTGCCATCAACAAGGGCAGGTTTCTCAGGGTCAAAATCTTGGAAAATCTTATAAGTATTAGGATAAATATTGCCATAGTCAAGTTCAGCTTTATCAAGACCTTGTGGGCTATAAAGAAGAACAGGTTTGCCATCTACAAAGACAAGATTTGGGCACTCAATCATGTATTCTGAGCCAGTACCACCAAAATCTAGGTCTCCAACTTCAACCCAGTTTTCGACATCATTATCAACTGCTTTGTAAAGTTTGATGAAACCTTGTTTATCATGGTTTTGAGCACCTACGATAGCGTAAAATTGTCCCTTGTAATCGAAAATTTGAGGGTCGCGGAAGTGCTCAGTAGCGTCAGCAGGTTGTTTGATAAGAACCTTGTCGAATTTTTCGATTTTGCCGTCTTTATCCATCCAAGCACCGATTTGACGTGGGTCACGAACCCAGTTTTCATCACGAACGTTCCCAGTATAGAAGATAAAGAGCTTATCACCGATTTGATAAGCAGAACCTGAATAGGCCCCATGACTATCATTTTCATGATCTGGCAAGAGTTTGACACCGGTTTCTGTAAAGTGAACCAAATCTTCAGATTCAGTATGCACCCATTGTTTCAAACCATGAGCGGCTCCAAATGGCCAACTTTGGTAGAAAAGTTGGAACTTACCATTAAAGTAAGAAAAACCGTTTGGGTCATTTAGAAGTCCTGTTTCTGGTTCAATATGGTAGCTTGCACGCCAAGGTGATTTGGCAACATTTTCTTTAATCTTTGTTTTTTCTTCGTCTGTCCAATCTGTGTATGGACGGTAACGAACTTCTGTTGGTAGATTCATATTTAGTAATCTCCTAATCTATTTGTTAGTAATATAGTAAACGTTTTACCTAGAAAAATCAACGATTTATAAAATATTTATTTTAATCTATTTCTAATTCCCTTTCCAATGCTTCCTGTAAAACTTTATAATAAATCGTTCCTTTATCTCTTGACCCATCTTTTAATATTTTAAAACTTTCCACATCAGGTAAAAATTTATTGTACTGACTGACTACCCCATTTACATATTTCACGACAAGTTCATCATCCCAATAAACTTTGCCATCTTTAATCGTATATTCTGCAAATCCAATATTTCCAATTAAAATAATGAATCCTAACATCCTAAAAAATTTTTTCATAAACACAATTCTCCTTCATCAAAAAATCATTTGCTTTAATTTAAATACAAAAAGCTAAAATAATCAGCCTTCTAGTACAAATCAA
>ENA-OWLE01000109-OWLE01000109.1-metagenome-genome-assembly--contig:-NODE-109-length-15838-cov-4.638345_pt1 | contig 15838 bp, 16 predicted proteins | sample MGYA00245345_ERZ651094 | MGnify/ENA primary metagenome ERZ651094 (study PRJEB26857, sample SAMEA4031770) | metagenome | biome: human; feature: oral; material: saliva | place: Philippines | collected 2014... | reverse complement strand
TCCACAAAGACCTTACGAACAGCTTTTGACAAACCTTCGTCAAGAGTGAAACGCTCACGAGAGTAGTCTACAGAGAGCCCCATCTTGCCCCATTGTTCCTTGATGGTAGTGGCATATTCGTCTTTCCATTCCCAGACTTTATCTAGGAATTTTTCACGACCGAGGTCGTAACGCGTAATACCCTCACCACGCAAGCGCTCCTCAACCTTAGCCTGAGTCGCAATCCCCGCGTGGTCCATCCCTGGAAGCCAAAGCGTATCAAAACCTTGCATGCGTTTTTGACGGATGATGATATCTTGCAAAGTTGTATCCCAAGCGTGACCAAGGTGAAGTTTACCAGTTACGTTTGGTGGTGGAATGACGATAGAATAAGGCTTAGCCTTTTTATCGCCTGAAGGCTTGAAAACATCTTCGTCAAGCCATTTTTGGTAACGACCAGCCTCAACCTCGGCTGGATTGTATTTAGGTGAAAGTTCTTTAGACATGTGTGTGTCCTTTCTAGTTATTTCTATTGTTCATATAATTTTTTATTAATGAATAATTAATTATCTTTTTTAAACCTTATCCCATTTTCCTTTAGCTTCTGAACGGTGACCGGACCAATTCCCTTCAAAGCGAGGATTTCTTTTTCTGTCCAATTTTTAAAGTCAGTAGATGTTTGGATTCCATTCTCCACAAAGATACGAACAATATCCATCCGAATTCCCTTCATTTTCTCTTCTCCCATAAATGAGAACCAGTTAGTTACCGTAGATAAATTTTTCGCTAATTCAGAAGGGCTAGTAATTCTTGATATAGAGCAAAATTTCTCTGCTTCAGTTGTCAAAAAGTCTGTCAAAATAATATTTTCCTGTAAATAATCAGACATTGGATACAGGCTGGCTTGTAGCGATTCGACTGAATTTGGGTAATAACATTCCAGTTCTTCTATTTCAGGAATCTTAAAGGGCCAATCTTCATCTATAAAATAGTCAACAGCATCATCGTTGATTTCCACAAGTTTTGCAAATAATTTACTTGCATCTTCAACCTTTCCTCTAGAGAAAGCAGAAATAATAGCATGTATCAACACAGTATCACTACGTTCTCCTTGATTCAGTTCTTCCTGATAGAAACGTTCAACTTTAGATTCTTGACCAGTGATATGATATAGAGAAAGCATACAGAAAACAAAGTTAGGAGGGAATCGCTCTGGTTGCTTACTTAAGTATAAGTTAACTAATTCCAAAGCCTTATAATAAAATCTTTCCGCCATATAATATTCAATCAGAAACATAAGAGCAGTTAGAATAGGGCGTGCTTCAAAATAGTTCCAATTGTTATACCCATTGATTTTCCATTTTTCTAAAACCAGAGTTTCAAATTCCAATACTCTTTTAAAAGTTGGTAAGTCAATGTCTTGAACAGTCGAAAGAAAAAGGTGATACTCGGCAGCAAAATAATCTGGGTTAAGCTTTAAAACCTGCTTTAACAGTTTATTTCTCTTTTGTTTATTAGGAGTATACATAGCTTCTCTGAATAAAGCATGATCTTGATTCCAATCAAAGGTCTCGGTTTCCAATTTGGAATTGATTTCCTGAACATCTGGATATTCTCCATGTTCATCAGCATATTGTATCAGTGCTGTATGTAGTTCATCGAAATTTTGAATCTTCCGACGTTCTACAAAGACAGGTTGATACCTAAGTGAATCTGTCAATAAACTTTCTTCTTCAGAAATAACTTTTATCATCAATTTTTGCTTACGCTTAAATTCTTTTTGTCGATTTTTCTTTTTAGCCATCTTTCTTTATTTCCCACTCCTTCTTCAGCAATCCATACCTCAACTCGTCACAACGATTTCCTTGGGCATCTTTGCGGTCTCGGATACGAGCTTCCAGGATGAAACCAAGCTTCTCTGCAACTCGTTGACTTTGGACATTGTAGCCAAAACAAGTCAATTCAATCTTGTGAAGACCCAATTCTTTAAAGCCTAGGGCAATCACGGTACGCGACGCTTCTGGCACATAACCACGGCCCCAATAGTCTGGGTGCAAGGTATAGCCGATCTCCAGCACATCATCTTCGTGACGACGGGGGAAATCGACAGAGCCGATGACCTTATCCGTCTCTTTAACCACAATCCCATAACCCGCTGGGAGATGGTCCTTTTGATTGCGCTCTGGAAGGATATGCTCTAGGTAATAAATCTCATCTTTCAAGGTCTTAACGGGCGGAAAGCCTGCTGGATAAGAGACTTCAGGGAGACTGGCAAAGTCAAAGATATCCTCGGCATCCGCTGTTGTACGGACTCGTAAGATCAAACGCTCCGTTTCAATTCGTTCTGGCAACTCAGCCCTCGTCATCCTTCTTCCTCGCTTTCTTGATAAAGCTTCCCATGGGATCGACTCGATTATCCAGATAGCGATAGACACGCTGATGACCATCCCCCATAAAGTAAATCGGTGCAAAAGAATCGTTACGGAAATGGGCCTTGTCATCTAACAAATCAGAATCAGCAAGGCGGTCTAGAATCTTAGCAAAGATATGGCAGATACCATCTTCCTCGATAATTCTATCGACCTTACAATCTAGAACGACTGGGCAGGCATTCAAAATAGGTGCTTGTGTCAATTTAGAAGGTTGGAAATCTAAGCCGAGTTTAGCAATCTTTTCACGATGACTAATAAATCCAGCTTGCTCCATCTCCAACATGAAACTTTCATCAGGAATATTCACAGTGAACTTCCGATAATGTTTAATCTGGTCTGCCGCATTTTCCTCGTTACCAACTCCTATGACAAGCCAATCTCCTAGGCTGTAGGAAGAACTACAGGTCGTCACATTATAGCCGTAGGTCTTGTCCTGATAGCCCAAGATAAAAATAGGAAAACCATAATACAATTTACTGGTCTCAAAAGATTGCTTCATGTCACCCTCCTTTGATAGGAACGTAGACCTCGCTTTCGCTCCGTCTGCATCAATATCTTTAAATTCACTGCGACCTTCGGTCCTGGTCCTTTAAAAGCTACAGAAAATCCCTGCCATAAACATGACAGGGACGAATATGTATCCGCGGTACCACCCAGTTTTGAGTGGCAACCACTCACAGCTTTCTTGATTCAATTTGACCATCAGCAACTAGCTTTGACATTTGTGCGGATTTCTCAGTACCACCGCTTCCTGTAACAAATGGGCTTCAAAGCACCTCTGAATGGTCTTATTTTATCACAATTTTAAGACCAAGACAAATGAAATTACGGTGGAAATCTTATTGATTATTGAATTTGAAAGTATATCATCTCTCGTACTTTTCCCCACAATTTTCAATGGCTACTACTATCTTTCATAACAGCTTCTAACTTTGCTTGGCTTTCCAAATAGCTATTACGATAAGTTATTGCCATGCTTTTATACTCTTCGGAGGTCATTTTATAAAAATCTGCCTCTTCTTTGTAAGATTCTACAAACTTTTTGTAATAATCGATATCTTTTATCGGATTCTTAATAATCTTATCTAACAACACATAAATCCCTAAAAATACACCACCAAGAATCATCCCAAGAAAATAGGGCACCACAAGAAACGATTTAACTAACTCCATGAAGCTAACCATCACTTTCCTTCAAAATCCTTCTGAAAATGTTCTTTATGATCTTTTAATTCAAGCTCACAAATATCTTTGAGCTTTTTCCCAGCTGCAACTCGTCTTTGATGTGCTCTTATTAAAACAGGTTCGAACTGTCTCTGACTAATAAAATAATGCAATAGCCAATAAACAACTATAAACCCTAACATCATAGTAATTATTCTAACCACCAAAAAAAATCATCTCTCTCCTCCTCTTAATGAACTTGCTGAAACCATTGTAACAAAACATCGGCAAAAATAGAGAACTTTTTCACAAGGAATGGCTCCTTTATAATAAGTAAAGGTATTGATTTTATTTTAAGTACATAAATGATAGTGTTATAGTTATTTCACGATAGATCATCTACATTCTAAATAACTTTATTTTCCATAAGAAAAACCCCTGTCTATCGACAAGGGGTCTCATCTTATTTTTCTTCCTTAGCTCTTTCTTCTTTTAGCCATTGCTCATAGCTTTCGAGTAGATTTATAGCCATCTGGGTTGCCAAAGCAACTGAGAAGGCTTCAGTACCTTCAGTTGTTTCGTCTTGGACTTCCAATTTACTTTCTTCGTAAATGGCTTTGAGAGCCTTATTGCTAAGCGTGTCTTTAAATGCTTGGAATTCTTTCATGGTCAAAGCCTCCTTGATTTTACGGCACTCTCTAAAATTACTGTTACCGTTTTCACTTTAAGTTTACACCATTTCAGAGAAATTGCAAGGTTTTTCCTTAATAATAAGGAGATCTTTCACACTAGCTACGACTTATTGGGCAGCTGCAGTAGCTCCTGTGAGATACTCTGTCGTATAGGCTACAATAGCTCCTGAATCAGCATTTACCGCGTATTTGTAACGTAGGCCACTAGCAGCATAATCAAAACTGATATTATAGACTTTTCCGTCTCCTTCGGTCTGCAGTTCCGTTTTCAAGTTGGTCACAGAACCTTCAGCTAGGCCAGCATGGTTAAGAGCTGTCGTTTGTGCAGTTTCTTTGGACACTGCCGTTTCGTCCTTACTTTCGCTAGATTGAGTCTCGTCTTTAGGCTCTTCACCTTTTTGTGCATCATCCTCATCTTTTGACATTGGATGGTCACTCTTATGTTTCAAAATAGATCCTGACTGACCGTCAATCGTATACTCAAAATGATTGTCTGACGTTGTGAAACTAATCTCATAACTTCCGTGAAGTCCAGAACGTGATTTTGAGACTGTTGATTGAGATATCTCAGACGTCTTGACACCTGCATTTTTGTAAGCAATGTCTGCCGCATCTTGTTCTGACAAGCGATAACCTGAGCCGTTAAAAATAAACAAGACTGCAGCAATGGCAACTGGGATAGCGAGCAGAATCAGATAGCCCACTAGCTTTTTCATTTTTCGCATAAAATTCTCCGCTACTTTAATCTAATACTACTATTATATCTTAAAGTTCTAAAATTGTCAGATAAACTTGGTCCATTTTTAGGATGATGTCATAAAAAAGTTCCTGACAGCTATCAAGAACTCTTACGAAGATTTAAGATTTGGCCAGTTACAAAGACTAGGATGGCTAGCCAGATAAAGAGAAATCCTTTCAATTCTCCAAAGCTAACCGTCTCACCAAAAATGAGAATGGCCACAAGCAACTGAATCGTAGGATTAAGGTACTGGATAAACCCGATAAGGTTAAGCGGTGCCCTTTTAACTGCCTCTGAGAAACAAAGTAGGGGAACAGCCGTCACCACCCCCGAAATGGCTAAGAGAAACATTTCCAAGGGCGAATAAGAGGAAAATGACTCCGGTGAAAAGAAGATGAGGTAGATGGCTACAAAAGGTAGTAAGAAACCACTTTCCACTAGCATGGCTACATCACTGGAAAGCTTAACCCCTTTTTTGATTAAACCATAGAAACCAAAGCTCAGGGCTAATCCCAGAGAAACTATAGGAAGTTTTCCTGTGTTGACAACAAGAACTAGCACTCCTATAAAAGCTAAGGCTACTGCTAGCCACATACTTCTGTTCAATGATTCACGAAGAAAAACGAGAGCAAATAGGATAGACACAATAGGCATAATGTAATAGCCCAGACTGGCTTGTGTGGCTTGACCATGTCCCACAGCATAGATATAAATCAACCAGTTAGCTGCTATGAGAAAGCTGGCAAGCAACATGCGAAGCAAGGCCTTCTTATCCTGCCAAAGTTCCACCAGTTCCTCTTTGAAACGTGTATTTTGCTTAGCGACTAGGGCATAAACTAACATAGTCACCACTGTAAAAACAATCCGCCATGAGAAGGTGTTATAGGCTGAAACACCTGCTAAAAGCTTCCAAAAAAGGGATAAAAATCCCCATTGAATATAGCTTGCTAGTCCAAAGAGCAACCCTTGATTCTTTCTAGTCAACGACAACACCTGCTTTATCCACAGATAGGATGAAGGTCTCACCGTCTAATCCAAGACCATCAATTGCATCTTTGAAGGATGCAGACTTGTCCTTAGGTGTCAGAGTCATTACTGTTGGGCCAGCTCCTGAGAGATAGGTTGCATAGGCACCGTATTGACCTGACAATTCCTTAATGGTCGCAAATTCCTTGACCAATTTTTGGCGATAGCGTTCGTGAAACATGTCTCCTTGGATGGCACGTCCCGCTTTAACCAAATCCCCTGCAAAAAGAGCTGCAATAGCAACGTTGGCAATAGATGATGCAGCTACAGCTTCTTTGTAAGACAAGTCACTTGGAAGAACCCCACGTGAATCAGACGTCTTAAGTTCATAGCTCGGAATGAAAGCGACAAAGGCACACTCTGGAAACTCTGTAACGATGCTATTAACATGTTCATCCACATAAGAGGCGACAACGAGATTCCCAAAAATAGCTGGGGCAACATTGTCTGGGTGACCTTCAATCTTGGTTGCAATATCAAGTTTATCGTCGTCTGAGAGTTTTAGGTCTGCCAATTGATTGGCTAACTCAATCCCTGCAACAATAACTGAGCTTGAAGAACCAAGCCCACGCGCCAAGGGAATATCCGATGTCATCAGCAATTTATGGGGCTGCAAATCAGATGCAACTTGCAAGGCTGTTGAAATGAGGAGGTTATTTTCATCTGAAGGAATATCTCCCAAATCATGTTCAATATGCCACACGTCTGCTGGTTCAAGCACCTCAATTGTCAAATATTTAGAAACGGCAACACCCACAGAATCAAAACCTGGACCAATATTGGCAGATGTTGCTGGAACAGTAATTTTCATAATAACACACCAAAAGGAGGAAAGTCATTAGTGACTTTTCTCCTTGAATACCTTTCTTATACGCACCAGTATGGGCTTATCAATTAGTTAGACAAAACTTTCAATGTGTTGACAACAGTGAAGTCTTCTGCTGCTTCAAGTTTCTCAGTAACCGCTTGGAGTTGTGTCTTAGACATAGCATGTGTAATCACAACGATACGAGCTGTTGTGCCATTTGCTTTTTGTTGCAAGACTTGTTCAAATGAAATATCTTCTGAGTTGAAGATTTGAGACAAGTGAAGGATTTTACCTTTTTCGTCTGGCGTATCAAGGGCAAAGTAATAGTTGCTCTTAACGTCCGCTGGATTAGCCAATGGCAAGTCACGACGGAACTCGTTGAATGATTTCCCAACATTGCCATCTGAAAGACGACGAGCAATACGGATAATGTCTGCCAAAACAGATGTTGCTGTTGGTTTTTGACCAGCACCTGGACCGTAGTACATAGATTCACCGATACCGATAGACTCAACAAAGACTGCATTCATGACATCGTTGACGCTAGCAAGTGGGTGATTTTTTGGCAAGAATGTCGGTGATACTTCTGCTGAGATACCTGATTCTACTTCACGCACATCACCAACCAATTTGATGACATAACCCAATTCTTGAGCAACAGCCACATCATCTGTAGAGATGTTAGTAATTCCTTTGTGAGAAACGTCGTCAAAATCAATTGTAGCACCAAAACCAAATTGGCTAAGGATAACGGCCTTATAAGCGGCGTCAATCCCTTCAACGTCGTTGGTTGGATCACTTTCAGCATAACCTAGTTCTTGGGCAGTCTTGAGGGCGTCCTCATATGACCAACCTTCATCAACCATCTTAGTCATCATGAAGTTAGATGTACCGTTGAGCACACCAAGGATACGAGTTACCTTGTCAGACGTCAAAGAATTAGCCAAAGTACGCAAAATTGGAATACCACCAGCAACAGCAGCTTCATAGTAGAAAGCCACACCCTTATCTTGTGCAAGAGAAATCAACTCTTTTCCATGAGTAGCAATCAAGTCCTTATTGGCAGAAACGACGTTTTTACCTGCTTCAAGCGCTTTTGTAATGAAGGTACGAGCTGGCTCGATACGTCCCATCAATTCGACAACGATTTGAATTTCTTCGTCGTTAAGGATTTCGTCAACATTTGTGACAAAATTGTAGTCGTTTCCGGCAGCAATAAGACGATTTTTTTCTTCGTCATCTTTAACCAAAACTTTGGCAATTTCAAGTTGGTCACGTGAAGCTGCAAGAACCTTCTCACCATTTTCCTTCAAGAGGAAAGGAATACCGCTAGCTACTGTACCAAAGCCAAGTAATCCAATTTTAATAGACATTTATGATTTCTCCTTAAAAACATACATTTTTTTAATTGTACCACATTTCTATCGGAATTGACAGAATATTTCTGCCATTTAAGGAGACAAGTATTCTTTTTTTACTGAAAATTCTGTGCATTTTCACCCCATTTTTGTTAGAATAATAGCGAGACCTATTTGAAAGGGGATACAATGATTTCTCAAAAGAAAAAAACAACTCAAGCTAACAGAAAAAAATTGAACCTTCTTCTGCTTGTCCTAAACCTTGTCTTTCTTAGCCTGGTGGTCGTTTTTATGCTAAACCGACCAAATCAGTCGAAAACCAATCAAAAACAAGCTCAGACAAGTCAGTCTAAGAGTACAACTAAGTGGAAAACCTATGACGATCCTGTCCAAATCCCTATCCTCATGTATCATGCGGTTCACGTCATGGATCCATCTGAAGCCTCTAACGCCAACCTTATCGTTGATCCTGACCTATTCGAGGCACAAATCAAGGCCATGGTAGATGCAGGTTACTATTTCCTAACTCCTGAAGAAGCCTACAAAGCCTTCACTGAAAATGCCCTGCCTGCTAAAAAGGTTGTCTGGCTGACCTTTGACGATGGTAACGAAGACTTCTATACTATCGCCTACCCGATTCTCAAAAAATATAAGGCTAAGGCAACCAATAATGTCATTACCGGCTTTGTTAAGAAGGGAAATGCTGGAAATCTAACGGTCAAGCAGATGGAAGAAATGATGGCACACGGCATGAGCTTCCAGTCGCATACGGTTAACCACCCTGATTTGTCTGTCAGTGACAATGCGACGCAAAAGGCTGAATTAACGGATTCTATTGACTTCCTTGAAAATAAACTTAATACCAAGGTTAACACCATTGCCTACCCATCAGGTCGCTATAATCAAATAACACTAGATCTAGCTAAGAAAACTTACAAGTTAGGACTGACAACCAACGAAGGATTAGCGAGTGCCAATGATGGCCTTCTCTCACTTAATCGTGTCCGTATTCTGCCAACAACAACAGCTAAAGGACTTCTAAGCGAGATTGCTACTGACAATAAATAAAAGAAATCACTTGAATGTAAATCAAGTGATTTTTGTTGTCTACTCAAATATTTCTGAGAGGATAGCGACACCTTTTTCGATTTCAGCATCACTTAGAGTGATTGGAGGGAGAAGACGGATAACGTTTGTCCCTGCAGTTAAGACAATCAATCCCTTATCTCTAGCGGTCTGGACCAGTTCAACTAGATTTTCAGTAGTCTCAATTCCAATCATGTAGCCCAATCCACGCACAGTAGTCACTGTCACTTTATCAGACAAGGCCTCCTGTAATTTAGCTTGTAGCTTGTTACCATTTTCAAGAGCAGTATCCAGAAAACCTGGAGCCAACATGACTTCAAGCGTAGCCTTGGCCGCCGCCATAGATAGTTTATTGCCACCAAAAGTAGAGCCATGGCTTCCGTAAGAGAAAGCCTCTCCAAGAGATGACTTAGCAAGCATGGCACCAACTGGCACACCATTTGCCAAGCCTTTGGCCAGGGTAAAGATATCTGGCTCAATATCGTAGTGTTCATAAGCAAAGAGCTTACCAGTACGGCCAATACCTGTCTGAACCTCATCTACAATGAGGTAAATACCTGTCTCCTTACAAAAGTCATACAAAGCCTTAACAAAGTCCTTATCCGCAGGCTGAACACCTGATTCCCCTTGGACCAACTCTAGCATAATGGCCGCCGTTTCTTCGCTAGCTAGGGCTTTAACACTGTCTATGTCGTTAAAAATGGCATAGCTAAAGTGGGGTACGCCTTCACCAAAACCTTGCTTGATTTTATCCTGACCAGTGGCAGACATGGATCCGAAGGTTCGACCGTGGAAGGAATTTTGAAAGGTAATGATTTCTTGTTTGCCCGATGCCTTACGGGCGATTTTTATGGCTGCTTCATTAGCCTCTGCACCACTGTTACAGAAAAAGGCCAGATAGTCCTTGTCACCAGTTAAAAGACCGGCAACATCTTCTTGCAACTGATTGTAATAAAGGTTAGGCTGGTGCAAAATCTTGCCCACCTGCTCTGTTAGAGCCTGATTGACATGGGGATGATAGCCAAGGTTAGTTACCCCGATACCAGATGAAAAATCCAAATAGGTCTTGCCAGTGGTATCTGTCAAATAATTGCCTTGAGCCGAAGCAAAATCAATCGCTGCCCGTTTATAATTTGAAAATAATTTTGTCATCGTTTACTCCTTGATTATTGTACCATCTGTCAGGTTATCACCAATAATGACCTGCTCGACACCAGATTCAACCGTCTGAACAGCGCTTTGAATTTTAGGAATCATGCCTCCAGTGATCACATCTGAATCTATTTTTTTCTGAACATCTACAATATTCAAATGATTTAAAACCTGTCCATTCTCTAAAACACCTTTGACATCCGTCATGAGGATAAGCTTTTTAGCCCCCAGACTAATAGCCAGCGCCCTTGCAAGGTAATCAGCGTTGATATTGAGCAAATCACCCTGATCACTGTAACCCAAGCTAGGAATCAAAGGTAGTTTACCTTGAGATAGAAGTGCCACTAGGGTCTGATTAGTAATAGACTTGACTTCCCCCACGTAACCATAAATCTCTTGATCTAAGAAATCAGCATGAACAAGGTCTGACAGCTCATCTATGACCTGATAGGCTGGTAAACCAGCATTTGTCAACTGACCTGCCAAGTTTTTCCCAACTATGTCAACCAAGGCTTCTTTGATTAGGCTCATATCTGACTGACTCGTCACACGTAGACCATTGACCTTGTGAATTGGGATATCATGTTCCTCCATGAGTTGATTGATAGCAAAGCCACCCCCATGAACGATGATTATTTTATGACCAGACTGCTGCCATTCTGACAGTTTAGCCAGTATCTCAGGAGTTAGCTGTTTACTGGCTACTCCACCAATCTTAATTACAATATATTCAGTAGTCATCAGTTAACTCCTTTTCCTTAGACAGTTTAGGTATGATATAGGGCATTAATCTTAACGTAATCGTAAGAGAGATCACAACCCCATGCGGTTCCTTTTTCTTGACCTGAATGAAGGTCTACTGTTATGGTCACTTCATCCTCATGCATGATGTCTTTCATTTCTTCATCATCAAAGGTCACAGGACTAGAAGCTATCATGACTGGCAGACCGCCAAGCATAATATCAACATTGTCCACAGGCACATCCACACCGGCATAGCCCACAGCAGCTAATATACGTCCCCAGTTGGGATCTTCACCAAATATGGCTGTTTTGACCAGACTTGAACCGACTACAGATTTTGCCATCATACGGGCATCAAGGGCATTAGGAGCATTGACCACATCAACTTGGATGAGCTTATTGGCACCTTCACCGTCCTTGGCAATTTTCTTAGCCAGTTCTTGCATCACGAAATTAAGCATTTTCGAAAACTTATCGAACTCTGGTGTATCTGGCAAAATCTCATCATTGAGCGTGCAGCCATTGGACATGACGAGAACCATATCATTGGTCGAAGTATCCCCATCAACTGTAATCTGATTAAAGGTCTTTTCCACATTTTGACTCAAGGCCAATTGAAGAGTGTCACTAGAAATGTTAGCATCACAGGTAATAAAGCCAAGCATGGTCGCCATATTAGGGTGAATCATCCCTGAGCCCTTAGCAACACCAGCCATAGTAACCACATCACGTCCAAAAGTCTCCGTCACAGCAATCGTCTTAGTCGTTGTATCTGTCGTCAAAATCGCCTTGGCAAAATCATCAGCATTACCATTAACCACTATCTTGGAAAGACCATTTTTCAGTGTATCCATCGGTAGCAACTCACCGATTATCCCTGTAGAAGCCACACCAATCATATCAGGTTCAACACCTAACTTTTCAGCGGTCCACTCCTGCATGGTGTAAGCATCCTCTAAACCTTGAGTACCTGTACAAGAGTTGGCTACACCTGAGTTAACAACGATAGCCTTCATTTTCCCAGCTTTTTTCACCGAGGTCTTGGTCACAATCAGAGGAGCTGCAATAACCTTGTTGGTCGTGTAAACACCTGCAACACTGGCTGGCTTTTCAGAGACGATCCAACCAAAATCCATCTTTCTCTTTTTAAATCCTGCATGTAGCCCATCTGCTGAGAATCCTAGCGGGCTGGCAATTGTTCCATCTATGACTTTCATATTTTTTCTCCTAACTCTATGCTTACGTCTACAAGTATGACGGTGTCATAAGCAAACCTTCCGTCTCATCCCACCCTTGCATGAGATTGAGATTTTGCACTGCCTGTCCAGCTGCTCCTTTGAGCAGATTATCAATAACTGAAATAATCGTCAGAACATTGGTTTTCTCATTATAGGCAAAGCCGATATCTGTAAAATTCGATCCAATGACATTGTGTAGTTCTGGTAAGTCTTCTTGCACACGCACAAAAGGTTTATCGCTATAAGCCTTTGTGAATGCCGAAGCCACATCCGCTACTGTCACATCCTTCTTCAACTTGCAATAAACTGTAGCCATGATTCCACGATTAACTGGTAAAAGAGACGTTGAAAACTGAATCTCAGGCATGTTAGCATCAAAAACCTGCAAGGTTTGGACAATCTCAGGAATATGCTGATGATGATTGAGCTTATAAGTCACGTAATTATCGTGAACATTAACAAAGTGACTAGACTCACTCAAAGCCTTACCCGCACCAGTTAACCCAGATTTGGCATCTACAATGACACTATCTGTCTCAATAAGACCGGCTGCCACCAAAGGAATCAGGGCTAACTCTGTCGCTGTCGCATAGCATCCAGGATTGGCAATAAATTTCTTACCCTTCACATCTGTATATTCTGATAATGCATATGTGAAATTATTCAAAACCGTTTCCTTGGCAGGTGATTTTTTATACCATTCTTGATAAACATCTGCTGGCAAGCGATGATCACCAGACAAATCAATAATAGGAAAATCAGCCAGAACAAATTCCTCTGCTAGCGAACTAGCGACTCCTGAAGGTGTCGCAAAGAAGACTAGATCCGCCTTTTCCATAATCTCTTGCGCATCAAAAGCTTCAATTTTTAAATCACAAACACCTGTCAGGTAGGGGTACACATCAGACAATCGTCGGCCCACTTCCTTGGTTGCGTGAATAGAAACAAGTTCTGCTTTTTTATGATTATTCAAAATTTTAACTAACTCTAAACCACTATAACCAGTGATACCAACAATTGAAACTTTCATTTATGCACTCCTTCTTGAATAAATATGTAATTAGTTTATTGCGTTTTTATTCATTTGTCAAGAGAAAAATGTAAAAATATGAAAAAACAAGCAGTCTTCTTCAACTACTTGTTTCATAAACGCTATTTAATTATCAAATAAATGCAAATCGGCAATACGATTGACGGCCTCGACAAGACGTTCAGGGTCCACTAGCAGTCCAATACGAACATAAGCATCACCCGCTGGTCCAAACCCTTTGCCTGGTGCTACAGCAACATGGACCTTCTCAAGCAAAAGATCTGCAAAACTTTCACTGGTATAGCCCTCAGGTACAGGCATCCAAGCATAGAAAGAACCTCTGGATGGAAAGGCCTGCCAGCCAATCTTAGCAGCAGCCTGAACAAAAGCATCTCGACGGCTATCATACGTCGCATTCAGTTGGGCAACAGCCTCCTCAGATTTAGTATCTAAGAGGGCTGCAATCCCAGCCTCCTGCAAAGCGGGAAAAATCCCCACAAAAAGATGGTCTTGAATCAGATTCAAGGCTTCAATCATCTGAGCATTGCCAGCCGCAAAGGCCAAACGCCAACCAGCCATATTAAAGGTTTTCGAGAAAGTATAAAACTCAATTCCCACATCTTTAGCACCAGGAGTTGACAAGAAACTAGGATTCTCATAACCTTGATAACCCAAAGCTCCGTAGGCCAAATCACTAACCACCCCAACCTCGTAGGTCTTAGCCCAGGCAACCAATTTTTCATAAAAAGCCTTTGTCGCTACAGCCCCCGTAGGATTATTAGGGTAATTAATATAGATAAACTTAGCACGGCGAGCTGTCTCCTCAGGAATAGCTTCCAAATCTGGCAAAAAATCATTTTCAGCCGTCAAAGAAAAGGTGTCGTAGCTTACACGGCCCAGACTAACTCCCGACAAGTAATCAGGATAACCTGGATCAGGCAAGAGCAGGAGGTCACCAGGATTCATCAAAGTTAGGGGCAATTCCACAAGGCCAATCTTAGCCCCACCCATGACACAAATCTCACGCTCCGCATCCAAATCAACCCCATAATGGTTCTTATAAAAACTAGCAGCTGCTTCCTTAAAAGGACGATTGCCACGAAATTGTGAATACTTGTGACTGGCAGGATTTTTCGCTGAAACGCGCAAGGCCTCAACAATATGGTCATAGGTCGGTTGGTCGGGATTCCCCTGACCGAGATTGATAACATCTGCTCCCTCCGCCACCTTGGCATTCACCTTAGCAACCAAACCTGCAAAAAACTGTTCTGGCAATGCCTTCAATAAATCCGATTCTTCAAATAACATAAAAGCTCCTTAATGATACAAGTCCGTGCGACGGTCCTCAAAAACGGGAATTTGACCTCGAACTCGGTCCACCTCTTCAAGATTAATATCAGCCGTAAAAATGCCCTCCTCATGTTCCTTAGCCTGCAAGACAACATTTCCTAGTGGATCTATAATCATAGAATGACCTGAAAAGACATCATCTGGTCCTGTCCCAACACGATTAACGGCAACTACAAAAGCTTGATTTTCAACCGCACGCGCCTTTAACAAAATCTCCCATTGCTGTACTCGAGGTTCTGGCCACTGTGCCACCACAAAAAGCACCTTGGCCCCTTGTGCCATCTGTGTTCGCACCCACTCAGGAAAACGAATATCGTAACAAATGACACTAGCCGCTATCACACCATCAAGTTCAAAAATAGACTCATCTGTTCCAGCAGACATGTACTGATCCTCAGCCATCAATCCAAAAAGATGAACCTTGCTATAGGTATTGATTAGATTCCCAGACTTATTGTAGACATAGGTCGTGTTGTAGAATTTACCGTCTCTCTCAATAGCAACGGACCCTCCAACAATAGCCACAGCATGTTCTCTGGCAAAATGAGACAAGAGTTCTTGAGATTCCAAACCTTCCTTATCTGCAAGTCCATCCAGTTCATCTAAAGCATAGCCGGTATTCCACATTTCTGGAAGCACAATGACATCGGGATTAGCAACAAGTGCCCTTTCCAACATCTCTTTCACGTGCTTTTTATTTTCCACAGGCTGTCCGTGGGCAACATCCATCTGTACCAATGCAATTTTCATAGTAACCTCGATTCTATGTTAACCATTATAGCACTCCAAAAGACATCACAAAAATTGAAAAATTCAATCCCCTGATAAAGAGTGGCTATCAAAAAAGGCTGGACTCATTGTCCAACCTGATTCTTTATGTCATTAAGCAATATCGACGTAACGACGAGCACCACTCACTGTCATGTATGAGAGCCATGTGTGACCATCGGCTGTCAAAACCTTGTCGTAGTTAACGCTCATACCCTTATCATAGTAGGCCAACTCTGGGCTTGAAACCTTAGCTTCTGCCTTGATTGACG
>ENA-OWLE01000108-OWLE01000108.1-metagenome-genome-assembly--contig:-NODE-108-length-15915-cov-6.023266_pt1 | contig 15915 bp, 13 predicted proteins | sample MGYA00245345_ERZ651094 | MGnify/ENA primary metagenome ERZ651094 (study PRJEB26857, sample SAMEA4031770) | metagenome | biome: human; feature: oral; material: saliva | place: Philippines | collected 2014... | reverse complement strand
CTCGAGGGAGGCGCGCGCGGCCGCGCGGCGAGCGTCCGCCTCGCGCACAGCGATCGCGCGAGCAATCATGATGGCTGCGCGCATCAGTTGCGCGGCCTGCCGGGATAGGTATTGTTCGATCTGGTCGGAACTCATGGGTTTTTCCTATCGTTTCTTGGTTTCCCAGTAGGGCACAGTGCGCACGTAGACGGCGGGCGCCCCTGATGCAAACACCCACGCGCGATTGGGTGGCATGGCCATAAGTTCCGACACCGGAGCGATCGGACGTTGTGCCGCACCTACAGACACGCTCCTCGAGGTGCCCTGCCGACTTGAGGACGTCTGAACCTGATCGACATACTCCATGCCAATCAGCGTCGATAGCGACTGTAGGAATTTGTCCTCTGAGACGCCGCCGCCGTACGCCTTGACGTTGGCAGCACTCCAGAGTTTGTTCATACCAGCCTCGCCCCAGACGCTCACGCCCTGGCTCCATGACTGGAGCAAGGTGTCTACAACGATCCCCCGAGAGCCGAAGTGCGAGTACAAATCGGGGAGTTCGCGCCACCGGCAGACGTTTGCCGCCTCATCGAGGGCAACAAAGAGCGGTAGAGCAAGCCTGCCACCGGGCTGGGTTTTTGCGTGATCGAGGGCGGCCTCAATCACCGCGACGGTCAGTGCCGTCACAATCGGGGACGCACTGCCACGGCCTTCCTGCGACAGGCAGTAAAGCGTGTCTGTCGACACAACGAATGCTTGCGGATCGAACTCAACGATCACCGCACCTTCATCATCAGTGGCGCCCGCGGGCGGCAGCACCCAGCGTGTGGCCACGTCATTGAGCAAGAAGTTCATCGTTTGGGAGGCGCCACCGTACACGCCGCCGCGCGTTTCGGCAGGCAGGTTCATCATTCCGCGCAATGACTGTGCGATCATCAGCTGACCGGCGCGCTCCAAGATCCTCACCGGCTCATCATCGAGGGGCCGCGTCAGCCACTCATGCACCAGCCGAATGTCTCGGCCACCAAGGGCAGCTGCCAACAAAAGCGCGGCAACCAGGTCTTTGGACGCCCCATCGAAGTACGCATCCTTGGTGGCGCCTGGATCGCGTTGGGAATCGATGAAGACCTCCGCGAGAGACACCGCATCAACGGGAGTTTTAACACTGGCCAGGATGTTCCACCACCACGATTGATCTTCCCCCGCAATGCCCTGAGGATCGAAGACCCACGTCGTTCCATTCTGAGCTCGCTGCCCGCGAGTAGTGTCAACGATGTCTCGTTTATTCGACGTCGCGAGGACTGCTCCAGGTGCATCGAGAATACGCGGAACCAGCCACGCCGTGGTCTTACCCGTCCTCGGGCCTGCAATCATCAGACACACGAACTCCCAGGACGAAAACAACCGCGCGTTTCCTCGCACCATGCGCCCGATCGGCAAACCGGGAGAATCAGCCACGACCCCCAGCCGGGATGCCTGTGATGCCACCGCTCGGTCCCCCAGGACAGCGACCTCACGCCGTGCAGCAGCCTTGCGAGCGACTTGATCTCCGCGCTTGCGCCGACGCGGGCCTCGGTGTCTCCACCGGGTGATAGCGACCAGGCCAGCGAAGCCGGTCAGGAGAATGAGGAGAGCGAGAACGGCCACTGCGCGTGGCTGCTGACCGCGAATAAGCCCGCTTGTCAGTTCCAGAAGATTCGAGGGTAGCTCAATCCCCGTCCACCACGTGTACAGGGCGCGCGCACCGTACAGGCATGCTCCACCGACCCCGAGCGTGATGAGAAGCAGCCAGACGCCTCGGCCGCTATCGCTCATTGAATTCCACATGGTGTCACCACCTTTTGTTCGTGTTCGACAGCTCATACTCGGCTGCCGTGAAGTCGACCTGGAATGGGTACGCCGGGGCGTCCGACGTTTTGAGAAGAAATTTCCCACGGCCGATGGGAGCCGCACTACCCCCTGTTATCGGGTCATATTCGCCAGGTGCGTTCCACGACGACACGAGTGCTTCCTCACGGCGTGAGAATGCCATGACAGATCTGAGCTCGCGCACCTCTTTGGGTGGAACACCGCCGATGAACAACATTTTTGATCGCTCGATAAACCCCTGTGCTTTCTGTCGATCAGACACAGATGGCAGAGCCTGGAAGTCTGCCACGGAGTGGGTGATCATGATCTGGCCGACCCCCACAGTCCTGTTGAGGCGGGTGAGCGAATCGACACGCTCGACCATGCCCGGCGAAGACCGAAGGATACGCCAGAGTTCATCCATGATGAGCTGATAGCGCTGCCGCCCAATCAGGCCCGTGTCGGCGAGAACCTGGGTGACCTCGACAGTGGCAAACCCATACGACCAACACGAGAGCAGCACCGCTGCTTGCAGATCCTCGTCGGCGTACATGAGCGAGGAAACATCGAAAACGACGGAAGTATCCATGCGCATGGATACGGTCTTCTTCGCTGCAAACAGCGAGCCGAAGCGGCCCATGAGCAGTGCCTGGAGTGAGGCCTCGAGGTCATTCGTGAGACGCTCATATTCCCCAGGTTTTCCTTTATCGAGGGCGGCCGCATGGAGCGGCTCAGGGCCATCTTGGACGACCCGGAGAACATCGGCGAGAGTCGGCGTACCAGCGTGTGTCTCGAGGACACGGATGGCAGCATCAACAATCGTTTCCTCACGATCAGTGGGCGCCTGGCGTCGAATGATCTGGATCAGTGAGCACACGAGCTGTTTCTTGCGCTCGTGAGCTGCTTCCGTCACTTCCTGGGCTTCGCGGACGTGCCCGGCTGCTCGCAGCATCTCCGCCGCTTCGTCGGCATTACCACCATCAAGAGGGTTCAAGCCGGTCTTTCCATGTCCGATGGAAATGATCTGCCCGCCCAGTGCATCGATGACGTCAGCGTATTCGCCCTTGACGTCCCCGACAACCATGGAATGGATACCAAATGCCTCACCTCCCAGGACCATCCTCCTGATCAGTGAGGATTTTCCCAGGCCGTTTAGGCCTAGGACCATGGCCGACGGGGCAGAGATCAGTCCTTTCTGAAACCAGGTGATGGGGTCGGCGCACACTGCGCCAGTCCCATCTGTCGCCCGTCCAAGGGGGACGCCAACAGGTGGCGGGGTCCCGCCTGCGACGAATGGGTACAGGCCGCACACCTGGACGCTCGTGCCGCGATAATCGTGAATGCGGGGAAGCGGCATGACGCCGCCACCACCGGGACGGTTGAGATCCGCGACCGTTATCCTCATGCTCATATCGACCACACCTTTTGCCAAGAGGGGACAACACCCAGGGGAAGCGCGAGTGCAAAGGCTGAGTCTTGCGCTCCGTAGGCGGGCCGCATGCGCAGTTTCGATGCGGAGGCCAGAGACGCAACGGCCGCAGCCGTGTCGTCGAGCTCATCCCCCGTCACGGTCGCTGTCACCAGGACTGTGAAGTCCACGAGACCCGCACCGCTTGCTTCCTCCTGCGCGTTCTTCTTTGCGATTGCTACTTCGCGCGCGGCGCGCGCCGTAACTTTCTTCGACATACCGGCCGCCGCCGCGGCCGTCGTAAGGTCGCGCTCGACGATGTCACCCGTCATGGCGGCATCAATGGGCCGCAGCAACAGGGTGACGCGCTTGCGCTCAACATCCCGCGAAATCGACAACAACTTCGACAGGACACCCGACTGCACGACGCCTGTCGGTGCCTTAGTCAGTACCCATGTGCGTGACAGGCCCGAATCATGACGGAACGAGTCAAAGGAGGTGTGGGCGCCAACGGGGCCGGCGTCCTCCCAGTCCAATTCGACCTCCTGGCCAGCTGCTGTCGCCTCTTCAAAGAGCGGTTCGGATGCCGGGTCGTATGCCACGCGCACCACGCGAGTCACGTCGGCGGCTGTGAGGAGGTGTGCAGGTCCCGTCCCGGCCGCTTCCAGCGAGTGCGTCAAGTAGGGCAGGCGTGTCCCGATCTCACGGGCTACCTGGTCGGTTGAGCGTTTCTTCACGCTCATGCGCTTCGTGTCGAAGGTCAGCGTCACTGTGCAGCGCAGCTGCGCCGCCCCCGCGCGATACTGCGAGACAGCCTCGCGTACCACGCTCAGCGCGATCGCCGGAGCGTTCGCGTCGAGGCGAGCCTTCACCTGGCGCTCAAGGGCCCCGCCTGTATCGGGTACGGTCTCCACGCAGACACTGGCCTGGACGATGCCGATCTCACTCCCCAGGTCGGCAAGCCACGCGCCCCAGTGTGCGACCTGCTGGTCGATACGTTCCTGATCGACCAGGGCAATACAAGAGGGGGAGACCCCCATGATGACACTTACGTGGCCATTGTCGTGGTGGATGAGGGCAAACGGGCGATCATACGAATCAACGTGCTCGCTGATGCGTGATCCTGAGAGCAGGCCAGGAAGACGAGCGCGCCCACCCGGGACGACACCGATCGGCCCTGACCTGTATATGGTGCGTCGAGCGCGACGCCGCCGAGCAAACGACACACGCTCCACCATCTTGTCCCACACACTCACGCCATGGGCGTCTCGGATCTCCATCGCCCCCAAAATGGAGAGCCCCGAAAGCAACAGGACAGCTGCGTGCGCGAGGCCAAGCGATCCGTAGACGAGGATTGCCACGATGAGCAGTGCAAGCAGTGCCATTGTCTGGAAGAAACTCAACTTGCCCAGGCCCGCTAGGCGTGGGTGGCGCCAGTTCCCATACGTGCGGACCTGCGTTTCCGTCGCTCCGCTCATGCTCATCCTTCTATTCCTTCCGCACTAGTTTCGACCATCTCGCTGATGCCTTGTTGTGCCTGCGAAGCGCCATCTGCGACGGCCTGCACGATGAGGGCCGCGCCGCCAGTAGCCGCTCCAGCAGCTGCGCTGCCTGCAGCGGCACCACCTTCGGCTGCCCCGGCAGCCGCTCCACTGGCTGCACCGCTACCTACGCCAGCGCCCGCATTCGAGCCCACCGCTCCCGCGTCGGGCGCAGCAGTGGCGCCTGACGGAGACCCGGTTCCCCCTGGTCCACCGTCATGAGGTGACGGCGCCGGTGGCGCATCTGCCGATACATGCCCTCGATGCACTACGTCGACCGCGCCCGAGGCAATCGACGCTGCACCCGCAGCTGCGCCGCCGACCCCGCCCATTGAGGACGCAATCATCGCTCCCGTGGGCATGAGCAGCCCCACGAGCGCAAACGGACACACGGCCGCGAACACCATGAGCATGACGCCGACAAGGAAAGAGACAAAGCCTTCCAGGCCACTCTCCGATGTCAGGAAGAGGATTGTTGTCGCATAAATGATCGACACGGCCAGCTTGTAGAGGACGAGTCCTGAGAAGAAGCCTAGGATCTTCCCTGCCCACGCTCGGCCCCAGGAGGTGCCAATCGTTGAAGCGATGATCGGTGCCAACCCCATGATCACCATGAGGAGGACAGATCGAATCCAGATCATCGCCATTTGGATAACGTTGGCTAGAATTCCTGCCAGTCCGAGCAGCATGACCGGGACTGTGCCACCGGGAATTTTTGTACTTTCCCATAGGACTGGAATGATTCGTTTTCCGAAGGTTTCGGCGCTTTCTTCCGTGACCGTATTCAAGAGCCACACCGCCGTCTCGTCAAAGATGCTAATGAGAGTGGACGCAAGCGTGAGTCCAGCTCCCGAAATGACGACGACTGTGATAAGAGATTGGGCGACGTGCCGCAGTGAATCCCCACGCCCGTCAACAATCACTTTGATTCCAGCGACAATGAGGGACGCGATCATTACGGCAGCCAGGAGAAAGTGCAAGTAATCCTGCATCTTATACGCTGGGGACGAGGTGACGAAGAGCGAAGGGATAGGCGCTTTCACCCACCACGTTCCCAGATTGAGGATGATCTCTCCGAGCGACTTTGTCACCTCGTTGACAAAGGTTTCGAGCATCCCCATGTTAGTTCACGCTCCACGGGGTGATGCGCGTTTTTGCTTCATCCGTGAGCTCGCCGATCCCCCAGGAGTCAGGGGTTTCAGGGTAGACGACCTTCCAGTCTCCATCCACCCACGTCATGCGCAGTGGAATGGTCAGCGTCTTAGGATCGTCACCGAGAGTAAAGGTATAGACGACAAGCACATTGTTCTCATCACGGATCTCGTAGTAGTAGCCCGTGATATGTGCTTGTTGCATGGAATAAACTCCGGAATGAGAGCGACTCGAGTCAAAAACCTTACCCGCGAGTGTCCCATCAGAGTTATCCGCAAGGTCCATCGCGATCGAGTCGCGCCGCTCAATATCCCATGTTGAGTGCAGGAGGAAGTTCGCACCCGCCGTGATCGCACCTTCCACCGTGTGCGAATAGCAGTACGAAAGATTTGTCCTCTCCATCGCGGCGAAGGGACCAGCCTTCGTCGCTACCTCAACCGACCGACCTCCCTGAACCGTGCTCACGCGCGTCGCTCGAGGGGTTTGCCCCAGCGGCAACATATTGACCTCATCGACGTAACACGGCTGGGAAACGTAATCCATTCCGAGAACCCCCTCCGTGGGGGTCGGGGAGGGCATGAGCGACGGCGATGCACTCGGCGACGGCGTGACCACCGTTGGCCTGCCGGTCGGCAGGCCCGACTGACCGGACGGCTGATCAGTTGTTGTAGAGCCTCGCATTACCAGCCCCACTCCCAGTCCAATCCCCATCGCCACAACGACGATGACAATCAGGCCCGAGGCAATGACCCACGGGGACGCAAATGGACTCCGTTCCCTCACCTCACCGCTCTCACTCATGACCTCGCTCCTTTAGACAAACTGCCTGATAATAATCGGTGCTGACACGACGATGAGTACACCGGCAATGGTCCACCCAATTTTCTCAACGGCTTCGCCACCAGCTCCAGGCCCTTGCCGGTTGTGGAGCGCGATCATCCCGCCTGCGATAATTAATCCAAGTACTCCGCAGATAATGCCAATCCACATTGCATTACCCAAGAAATCATTGATCTGAGTCATCAGTCCTTCAATGGACTTCGGCTTCACTTCGGGGACAACCGACGTATCGGTCCCAAGTAGCGTAGCCAGTCGCGTCATAATCATCAGAGTGTCCTTTCGGTCCATGCCGCCACGGTGGCGGCGATCTTGGTGATACGGCGCGAATGATCGGCATTCGCGTCGTTTTCTCCGGCGAAGCGCCACTGCGCCTGCCACGGAACGAATGTGCAGTGAGGGAATGCTCCCGACGTGATCTGGAGTTGATCACGTAGCTCACGAGGAAGACGCCCGGGGGCATCGGCCCCGACAACGAGGCCAACGAGTTGTCCCGGCAATGCTCCGGCCGCCCACTCGATGGCGACATCCTGAGCGGCGCGCAGGCCAGCGGCGGTTGATCGGCAGCAGACCACGACGCTCAACGCTCGCGTTGGGTTGACGTGCCGCGGCCAGGATGCCCCTGCGTCACCGACGTTGAGGATACGGGCCCACGTCGAGGCTCCCGCACCGCCGTGAGCGCCAACAATCCACAGACGGGGGGCACCGTCGACGGTAGAGCGCCGGATGTGGCGCCGAACGGTAAGCCCATCAACGCCCGGGGCCCACGTGCGCGCAGCGGCCACAGCTGCCGGGGGCGGAATCGGCACAGGCGAGCCTTTAGGGGCCTGCCACGATTCTTGTGCAGGTGAGCTCAGACCCAGATCCGGATAAGACGGCATGTGCGCTCCTCTCTCTACGCCCTATCCGTCAGCACGTACACGCACACCGACGTGCACGCCGACAACCAGCCAAGATGGCATCATTAATAATGCAGATCGTTTGACACCTCCTGGAGCACCCCTCATGAACCACGACCCCCAGCCTGAACATCTCCAATACTGGGCCGTCACCTTCGACGGCCGCCCTCCCGGCGCCGGTGGCCAGCTCAACACCGCAGGCTGGCCCTCCACCGACCGCGCCTACGCGATCGCGCAAGCCATCGACAAAGCAATGCGCCAAGGCATCGACATGTCCCGCATGCGCGTCTTCCAGCGCCTCGAAATCACCGTCAAGAGCGACTGGGTCGAAGCCGACGCCACCATCGACGACCAAGAACTCATCGACGACATCATCAACGACATTCGCGACATCGACGGCTATACATTTCCCGACAAACCATAAAAGGCCCGGAAATCCAACGGAAACGTAGCTACCTGACATTTTCGTCAGGCACCCCAAGGCACCCATGTGATCTACGCAATAAGCAACGTATTGCGCCACGCGGCTGCGACGACAGCGGCCTGTTCAGCCAGCGATTTCTGATCAGCATCAAGAGCGTTCGACACCGTTCCACGCCGTGACCCAACCAGGAGCGTCATCCACGCGCGGGCAGCTCTAGGACTCACCCCCAGAGAGGCGAGCGTAGCGTCGCGCGCGGCCATCGTGTGAGCATTCGCGACCGAGACATGAGCAGCGATCTGCGCGACACGCACACTGCCCGCCCACGCGAGCGTCGACGGCATACCCGCCTCACGCAACGCGTCAATCACGCGCACAAACGGTCCCGTCAGCTCATCAATCCCCACATACAGCTCCCCCGCCCCACCAGCGAGGGGCGAACCCCCTTCGGGGACAACGCCCATCGCGGTCACAGCGGCGCGATCCTCCAAGCTTGCCAGCGACTCCTCCGCAACTGCGCACTCCACGGCCCGCGACCACACCGCCCACGGTCGGCGGGCGCGAATCATCGAGGCGGCGGACGCGCGCGCCTCCAGCCACGCCAACGTCAAGACATCAGCCAACGCATTCGACACCGTCTCCCCTTCGAAACGCGCCTGGCGAACCGCCAGACGCCCAAACTGCTTGGGGCCATGCTCCAGTAACGTCACAGCTAACCGGCTCGCCCCACGCCCAACCCAGCCCGCCTGACACGCCTCAACAAGGACAGCGCGCAACCCCTCATTGTCATCCGGATCAACCGCACCTCCAGTGAAGACATCGACGACGACACCCAGGCTCTGCATCCGATCACGGGTTCGCTCCACGGCACCTACGGGGTCACGGACCAGCTGGAATCGTGACGGCGCGCGATGCCCCGCCTCTCGGCGCTCCTCACGCACGATCAGCGCACGATCCTCTAGCTCCGCTAGACCACGCCACACCGTCCGGCGGCACCGATCCGTCGCCTCAGCCAACCAACCGATCTCCACGATCGCGGCCCCCCGATCATCCGCCAAGGAAGCCAGCTCACGCAAACACGCGCGGGCCGAAGCCCCCAAACCTCGCTGAGCTCGCGCCCACGCAGGCCAAGACAAAACCACATCCACCATCTCAGGCCACCTCCCCGTCCACATGTTCAGCAATCACACGACCCGCGATCCGTTCACCCGAAGCTGCGAGCACCTCCAGCAGCGCCGACGCTGACGGCTTCCCCCCTTGGGGATTCTCCCGATGCCAGGCATCCGCGAGAGCCTGACGAACAGCTAGCTCCACCCTCGCGCACCGAGCGGGCGACAACCCCGGGGCCAGTCGCGTCACGAGATCATGAATGCTCATGTGCACCACCGACGGGGCTGTCTGCGCCTCGCGAGCATCCACCACGGCCGCGCGCTGACTTGCCAGGCGCTCACGCTCACGCGACGCAGCCGCAGCCTGAGCCCGAGGAGACTCCCCCACAGCCACCAGACGACGCAGCCGCGAAGCCACAAGACCCGACATCCGAGCAACACGATCAGGCAACGGCGAATCCAACAACCGCTTGATCTCCCCCGGCGCCCACCCGGCATCCAGCCGCTCACGCAGCAAACCAACCACGAGACCAAGACCGCGCGCATCCAGCAGCCGCATCGACTCAGGTACACACGCCGCCAAAATCGCCAGATCAGCCTCAGAGACACTTTCAGCACCCCGACCACCCCCAGGCATAGCCGCAGGGCCTTTCGCGCCTCCAGGGCTCCTCTGAGGGCCTCTACGGCCCTCCGGGGGCACTGACGTCGCCACCGGCGACGCAGCCTCCCCCTCGACAACCGCCTCATCGGCGCAGCCGTTGCCCAACCCAACCGAACCTTCAACCACAGGGGGTAGGGGGGTTAGGTTGGGGGTTTGAATATTGGTGGTTTGATATAAGGTAGCAACCGGCATCACGGTGCCGGTTGCTACCGGCATCACGGTGCCGGTAGGGTACCCAACCGGCATTTCGTGCCGGTTGCTTTGATTGCAACGAAAAGTCGGGTTATCCACAGGCTGCGACTCAGAACCTTCAACCCAACCGGCATTTCGTGCCGGTTGCTTTGATTGCAACGAAAAGTCGCACCCAATATTGAGGCGATAGACATTCGTTTTCCGGCCCTGCAGAGTCGCACGCCGCGACACCGACACGAGCCCCATCGCCTCCAGCGATCGAATCTGATTCCGTACAGCCCGATCCTTCAGGCGCGCCTTACGTCCAATCTCTGCCTGGGAAGGCCAACAGACACCATCGTCATTCGCCGCATCAGCAAGCGCGAGCAAAACAAGCGTCTGGGACTGATCCAGCTCCATCAAGCCCCACGCCCACGTCATGGCCAAGATTGACACAACAAGTCACCTCCCCGCCCTACCCAAGCCAGGCAGCGGAACATCCGATATCGACGACTCGCGATCAGGGTCGACAGTCGTGTACATCGCCTCGATGTCAACGGGATCAAAAAGAATGCGACGCGACGGCGTCACCACATGCCGCACGCGACCTGATTTCGCCCATCGTCGCAGGGTGTCCGGAGAAACACCCACAAGCTTGGCGGCCTCGCCAGATGTGAGCAAGGTTGGCACTTTTTGCACGTTCATAGAGAAATTGTGCAATGCGCAGCTTGTGCAGTCAAGTGCAACATGTGCAGCGTTTGCACACTTTTGCGGATACTGGCTATGCTGAGCTTTATGACTCAGATGATGGTGACCCCAGGCATCATGAGCGCCGACGAAGCGCTCGGAATGACACTGAACCAGTACCTGTTTTCAGCAGGACTCTCTGCAAGCTCATTTGCTCCAAACCTCGGCCTATCTCACTCCAGCGTGAGTAGAAAGCTCCGCGGTCGCGTAGGCTGGTCACTGGCAGAGATTCTATGTGCCGCCAGCTTCTTTGGCATCGAGCCCGCTGATCTCATGCCTACCCCCGACGGGAACGGCGGCTGGATCCCGGCGCCTTTCAAACCTGCCGGGCGGCGAGATGCTGATGCATTGGTGCCCCAAGTCGGGCTTGAACCGACGACCCACGGATTATGAGTCCGCTGCTCTGACCGACTGAGCTATTGGGGCGCTGCCATCCTACCGGACGACGTTCGTATCGCTCCACCCGCCACCCCGGAACAATCTGTTGCCCACCCGAAACGACACTGGACCATGGTCGCATCTACACTTGTTTTACCAGGTCACAGCCATGGAAAACTAAGGAGGCGACATGAACGTCGCAGAACAGATCGTCGGGCAGCTCGTCGATGCGGGCGTCCACCGCATCTACGGCATCGTCGGCGATTCCCTCAACCCCATCGTCGACGCCGTGCGCAAGACCGGCGGCTCCCAGAAGGGCGGCATCGACTGGATTCACGTCCGCCACGAGGAGGCGGCGGCGTTCGCGGCATCGGCGGAAGCTCAGCTGACGGGCAAGCTCGCGGTGTGCGCGGGTTCATGCGGCCCAGGCAACCTTCACCTCATCAACGGCCTGTACGACGCGAACCGCACGGGCGCACCCGTCCTTGCCATTGCCTCGCACATCCCGAGCGTCCAGATCGGCTCCACCTACTTCCAGGAGACCCACCCGGACCGTATTTTCGAAGAGTGCTCGGTGTACAACGAGCTCATCTCCTCGGCCGCGCAGTCCCCGCGCACCGTCAATTCCGCGATCCGTCACGCTGTCGGCCTCGGCGGCGTCTCGGTCATTACGCTGCCCGGTGACGTGTCCGACCTCAAGGCGGTCGACCACATCCCCACGTACGCGCCCGCGCGCCCGGCGACGCTTGCGCCCAACGCGACCGACGTTGAAGAGGCGGCCGCCCTGCTCAACAAGGCGGACAAGGTCGCGATCTTCGCGGGTGCGGGCGTCGAAGGTGCCCACGACGAGGTCATTGCGCTGGCTGACGCCCTGAAGGCCCCCATCGGCCACACGCTGCGCGGCAAGCACTTCATCCAGTACGACAACCCCTTCGACGTGGGCATGACCGGTCTGCTGGGCTACGGCGCGGCCGCGGAGGGCATGAACGACGCCGACGTGCTGATCCTGCTGGGCACCGACTTCCCCTACGACCAGTTCCTGCCCTCCACCCCCACAATTCAGGTCGATACGCACGCTGAGAAGCTGGGTCGTCGCACCGACGTCGGCCTCGCTATCCACTCGCAGGTCAAGCCCTTCATCGAGGCCCTGCTCCCCCACCTGCGCGCCGGCCGCTCGGATTCCTTCCTGAAAGCCAAGATCAAGAAGCACTCGGAGATCATGCACGCGCCCGTGGGCGCCTACACGCGCAACGTGGAGAAGATGCGTCCGATCCACCCCGAGTACGCCGCCCACCTCCTCAACGAGACGGCCGCGAAGGACGCTATCGTCACGGCGGACACCGGCATGTGCAACGTGTGGACGGCACGCTACCTCGATCCGCTGGGGACGCGTCGCCTCATCGGTTCGTTCCTGCACGGTTCCATGGCCAACGCGCTGCCGATGGCCCTGGGAGCGCAGACCGCGTTCCCGGATCGTCAGGTCGTGTCCGTGTCGGGCGACGGCGGCCTGTCCATGCTGCTGGGCGAGCTCATCACCGCGAAGATGTACAACCTGCCCGTCAAGGTGGTCGTCTTCAACAACTCGACGCTGGGCATGGTCAAGCTGGAGATGCTGGTCAACGGCATTCCGGACTTCCAGACTGACGTGCCCGATACGAATTACGCGGAGATTGCCCGCGCGATCGGTTTCCACGCGGAGCGCGTTGAGGACGCATCGCGCCTGGCGGACGCCTATCGCGAGGCGTTCGACGCCCCCGGCCCCGCCCTCGTCGAGGTCATCACGGACCCGAACGCTCTGTCGCTGCCTCCGGCCATCACGGGTGGACAGGTAGTTGGTTTCGCGACGGCGATGAGCAAGATCGTGCTCAACGGCGGCATCGCTGAGGCCTTCTCGATGGCAACCTCCAACATGCGCAACATCCCGCGCCTGTAGGTCTCCCTCGGGAGGCTCTCCGGGGACGAGGCCGGGGCTGGGTCATTTCGCGACCCGGCCCCGGCCTCGTTTTTCATCGCCCAACCCACATTTGTCAACATCTCCCTTTCTAAAATACTGGCATTTACCCTCTCAAATTGAGCTTGACAAGCCTAAAACTTGTGAAGTGTTGTGTCACACATCATTTTGACACCTAATTTTGCGTGCATTTTCCCTCTAATCTACGAAGCGTTCTATCGTTCTCGTCACACAGGAGGAAGTGCCATGCACGCGCTCGCAGCAATGGCTAGCGCGGCCGGTGCCGTCGACCTCGACACTTTTCCCGCTTGGCTGAGGATCACCCACTTCATCAACTTCGTGATGATGGGTTTCCTCATCCGCTCCGGCTGGGAGGTCCTCGCATCGCACCCGCGTCTGTACTGGAACAATCACTGCACACCCGGATCCGAGTGGCTCAAGTTCACCAAGGACAAGGTGTCGACCGTCCCCGGCGAGTTCACGGCGCGCGATGACCAGCGCAACCTGCACCCGCTGATCTCCCTGCCCGGACGCGGACAGATCGGCCTGGGCCGCGCGTGGCACGCGCTCGTCACGTCCATCTGGCTCGTCAACGGCCTCGTGTACGTCACTCTCCTCTTTGGGACGGGCCAATGGCGGCGCATCGTACCCACCTCATGGTCCATCTTCCCCGAGGCCTGGGAGAGCGCAAAAATCTACATGGGCCTGCAGATCCCCTCCATCGAGCACTTCCAGCCCTATGACGCCCTCCAGAAGCTCATGTACTTCACGGTCGTCTTCATCGTTGCACCGCTCATGATCGCGACCGGCCCCATCATGTCCCCCACTTTCGCGGGACGCTTCCCGAAGTACGTCAGGCTCTTCCGCAACCGTCAGACGGCGCGCTCTATCCACTTCCTCGGCATGGCGTTCTACTGCGTCTTCGTCGTCATTCACGTCTCGCTGGTGTTCATCGTCCACCCGAAGTACAACATCGCGCACATGATGCTTGGCGAAAACTACAACGACATCACGGCGGCACAATTCGCTCAGGCCGTCACCATGCTGATCATCGGCATCGTCGTCGCCATCGCCCTGTGGATCGGCGCCTCCTACTGGTCGCTGTCGAATATGCGCCGCGCGCAGCGCTGGGTGTGGGGTGCCACGCAGCCCATTCGCGCGCTCACGATCGACCGCTTGAAATCGCGTCAGGTCGCGAAGAAGACCTTCACCGAGGCTGATATTTCCCCGTTCCACTGGGTCAACACGCGCCCGCCGACAAAGGAACAGTCCGAGGAGTACATCGCCCTGCGCGAAGACGACTTCAAGGACTTCCGCCTCGAGATCGGCGGCCTGGTTGAGGAGGAAAAGTCCTTCTCCATCGACGAGCTGAAGGCCCTGGGCAAGGTCACGAACATTACGATGCACACCTGCATGCAGGGATGGACGGGCATCGCGAAGTGGGAGGGCATCCGCCTCAAGGATCTCCTCGAGCAGGTCACGCCCACGTCAGGTGCACGCTACCTGATGGCGACCTCCTTCGGACACGTCGGGCACACCTACGACGGGCGCCCGACCGAGCCCTACTACGAGTGCATCGACCCGTCGATGATCGACGACGACGAGTGCATCCTCGCCTGGGGGATGAACGACGAGCCCCTGCCCGAGATCTACGGCGGACCACTGCGCCTGCGCACCGATTCCCAGCACGGCTACAAGATGGTCAAGTGGGTGCGCCGCCTGGAGTGGATCCACGACTACCACGACGTGGGCGACGGCCAGGGTGGCTCGCGAGAGGATTCGGGACTCCAGCACTACGACGCCCGCGCCTGAGGCTCTCAGCCTTCACGCGATACCACGCCTCCCTCCTCGTCCCCACGCATGCGCGCGCGGAAACGTGCTGGGAGGCGTGGTCTATGCGTACCTGCGGGCGATTGCCATGGCCTCGGGCACGTAGGAGCGCCCGAAGATGGCGCAGTGGATCATCATGATGTGCGCCTGGTGCAGGGCGATGCGTTCGCGCCAGCCATCCTCCAGGGGCGAGGCCTCGTTATAGGCGGCGAGGATCCGCTCGTAGTGCGGGCAGCCGAAGACCGCGAGGGCCGCGAGGTCCTCCTCGGCGTGGCCGCCCTGCGCGGCGGGGTCGATGAGGACGGCGCCGCCCGGGGTCCACATGACGTTGCCGCTCCACAGGTCCCCGTGGGTGCGGGCCGCGCCGATGCTGTTGTGGCGGTTTTTCGCGTCTTCTACGAGGCGCGGCTGCCCGTGGTCGAGCGCGCCCGATTCGAGGCGCTCGCAGAGCTTGTCGATGAGCGTTCGTTCGGCGGCCGTGAAGGTACGGTCGTCGGCGTAGGGGGCGATCCGCTCGCGCGCGTAGAAGGCGCCCCAGGATTCACTCTCCGACGAGGCCGGGGTCGCCTCGTCGGGGTTCGCGCGGTTCGCGCGGTTCGCGCGGTTCGCGCCACCCTCTTCGCCGCGAGCGCTCGAGCGACTCGGCAGGGACAGAGGTGCCTCGCCCATCCAGCCGTCGCCCGGGTACCCGTCGGGGGCGGCGCCTAAGTGCCTGGCTCCGGCCGCGTGCGTGTGGGCGTGAACATGATGGTGGGTGTGCTCGTGATTATGGGTAATGATCCGGCCGCCTGAGGTGTGGCTGTGGGAATGGGTGTGGGTGTGCCCGTGTTTGTGGGTGTGTTGCAGGCCGATGGAGTCCTTTATCATAAGGTAGGTGGCTGCGGCCATGATTGCCAGTGCCAGCCAAAAGTTCCATGCTGGTAGTTCCCGTAGGAGCACCATGGAGAACAGCACGCCGAGGAAGGGGGCGATGGCATAGTAGC
>ENA-OWLE01000106-OWLE01000106.1-metagenome-genome-assembly--contig:-NODE-106-length-15951-cov-5.066369_pt1 | contig 15951 bp, 10 predicted proteins | sample MGYA00245345_ERZ651094 | MGnify/ENA primary metagenome ERZ651094 (study PRJEB26857, sample SAMEA4031770) | metagenome | biome: human; feature: oral; material: saliva | place: Philippines | collected 2014... | reverse complement strand
CTTCTTCAATGTTTGGACGAATGATATAAAGAATTTCGTATTTAGCCATTGATATTTTCCTCCTCTTTTGGTCTAATGACTCATGGTCTTTCGCCACGAGTAAGTGAGGTGCACTCACAAGATATAATTCTACCAAAGAATAGAGGATAATGCAAGGAAAAAGTCAATGTAGTATGTGTCCTATTTTGTGAGACTTAAAAATCACTCAGAAAACACTAAGCCCTATCTGTTATCTTTTCTCAGGCCACACTTCATGCTAAAATAATAGAATGCTTTACCGTAAAAAGAAATTAGGAGAGGAGCTAGGGCTTCCGATCTTTAACCACTATTACAGTATTCCTGTCACTTCTCTTGAATTTGACCTTAAAGACCCGCGGCAGGATGATACCTATATCATCACTTTCAAACAGGACAATAACCTCTTTGTTGTTGACATGACACATAATCTTGGCCACACTAGTCACTTTGATGCCGCCTCTCTCTTTACAAAAGACGAGCTCCTATCAGGTATCGCAGCTGTACCCCTAGCTGCTGTCTACAACATCCAAATCTTTGCTTTTCCAAATGAGTTACACTTTCTGGCACCCAGTCAGCATCTTAAAAATCTAGTCGCTCTATATTTTAAAGACCCAGAAACCATGCATTATCTCAAGACGACAAAAAATATAGGTGACCAGGTAACAAGGTATCAACTGGAGTCAGAGAAACTAGCAAGGCAAGATAAGGTTTTTGAATTTTTCAAGTACACCAGTCGAGGCAAGGTGAAGGAAGAAAACAACTTGTCCGAAGTGTCTAGCAAAGACTACGATTTCATCCCTGATTTCCATCCTTTTTTAAGCTCACCACGGAACCAGCAAGTCCTGAGTATACCTGCGACCTACTTTGATGATAAAACTGGGCAGACTGTCAAAATCGACATTATGGGCTGGTATATCAAGGATCAACAGCTTAAGATCCGTTGGAAACCCAAATACATGCGCAAACGCCGTTGGCGATCTTCACGTATTTCTGTTGATATCGTGACTGATAATTACTTCTTTCAAGGTCAAATTTACAGAGATAGTAGTGCACCGATTTTTCTGGACAACTTAAGTTTTGATAGCAAAATCCCCAAGAGTTTCCTGCCACATCTTCAAAAACAATACCAAACTTTTTTATCTCTAGTAGAGGAACAAAAAAGACTGGCCTTGCTTCGAAGAGTGCAGTTAAACAATAAGAACTAAGAGCCTTTCGCCAAAAATCAATATATCAAAAAGCTCATTCTTACACGCTAGAATGAGCTTTTAAGATTCTTCAATTGTCATTAGAACATCCTTTTGGAATTTTGTAAAAAATATTTTCATAAGGAGGAGCTATTGTGTGTCACCATTTTTATACCTAGCAATCATAAATTACCTCCATCAACTTATAGATGATTTTTAACCATTTTAAGATTTTCTATTACATTGGTATCACTCCCTAAGCTATTTTGTGCAATAACTTGAAGTGTCTCCATTTTTATAACGTCCTAAGTTCATCATCATAGCAATCACCTCTGATTCTTATGATTGAGACCTATCTCCCCACTGACTACTCAATGAGGCCTACTTATCGCCGTTCTTATAACGACTTACATCAAACATCAACATAAGCGTCACCTCGGTACTTTGTTACAAGATTTCAGCATTAAACTTTTGTCGATAGTTCACTTGTTTGGCATTGGTATCACTCCTTAAGCTATTTTACGCGACAGCTTAAGTGTCTCCATTTTTATACCTACTAACATTTCTCATGAGCTTTACCTCACTTTTTCGTAAGTTAACAGATTTGATTTTAGCTTTCGACTTCTGGTGGTATCACTCCCTTGTAGCTATTTTATGCGACTTAATTAATCTCCGTTCTTGTAACGCCCTACTGTCATGTGACCACGCTCCTCAGAGATGATTGGTAAAGTTATTTGTTTTGCCTACTGTTTTGTTTAGAGATCTTAGTCTCCGTTTTTATACCTTGAAATATTGACTCTCACCATGGCTTCTACCTCCTTGATGAATCCTTATCTTCTTTACACTTTTATTATAATGTAAACGCTTACTTTTGTCAATCTTTTTTCTCTAAAAGACGCAAGATTTTTTGAAAAAAGATTTCTTTGCTACAATAGAGACATGTTAGACTTAAAAGAATACGGCATTGTCATGTGGGATGCTGAGAAAATCGCATCTTTTCGTCGTACCCTTCTGGACTGGTACGATCGTGAAAAACGGGATCTACCTTGGCGTCGAACTAAGGACCCCTACTATATCTGGGTCAGTGAAATCATGCTACAACAAACTCAAGTGCAGACTGTCATTCCTTATTACGAGCGCTTTTTAGATTGGTTTCCAACAGTTAAGGATTTGGCTGAAGCTCCAGAAGAAAAACTCCTCAAAGCTTGGGAGGGGCTAGGTTACTATTCACGTGTCCGAAACATGCAAAAGGCCGCCCAGCAAATCATGAATGACTTTGCTGGTCAGTTTCCAGATACTTATGACAACATTGCAAAGCTCAAGGGCATTGGCCCTTACACTGCTGGTGCTATTTCTAGTATCGCTTTTGGACTCCCAGAACCTGCTGTGGATGGTAATGTTATGCGAGTCATGGCTCGCCTCTTTGAAGTTAACTACGATATCGGCGATCCCAAAAATCGCAAGATTTTCCAAGCTATTATGGAAATTTTGATTGATCCTGACCGTCCAGGTGACTTTAATCAAGCACTTATGGACCTTGGGACCGATATCGAATCAGCTAAAAACCCTAGACCCGATGAAAGTCCTATCCGTTTTTTCTGCGCAGCCTATCTCAATGGAACCTATGACAAATACCCCATCAAATTGCCAAAGAAAAAGCCCAAACCTATGCAAATTCAGGCTTTTATTATCAGAAATATGAAGGGTGAATTTCTTCTCGAAAAAAATACCGAAGGGCGCCTACTGGGTGGTTTCTGGACTTTCCCTATCATGGAGACGGACTTTATTGGCCAACAACTCAGCCTTTTTGACAATGATAATTGTGTCCTCGAAACCGTTTCACAAAAAGCTATTTTCGAGGAAAATTATGCCCTCAAACCAGACTGGACAAACCATAATTTTACACCTGTGAAACATACCTTCAGCCACCAAAAATGGACCATCGAGATGGTGGAAGGTATCGTCAAAGACGACAAACTTCCTACTGACAAGGAGCTATGCTGGGTAGCAGCTGAGAACTTCGATCAGTTCCCAATGGCCACACCACAGAAAAAAATGATTAAAACTTATGAAGACAGCAAAAAAGGATAGCATTGAGGGCTACCCTTTTTCTTATGCATCACGTTTATCGTGTTTACGGCTACGTAAAGCAAGATATACTTTTGAAAGAACTATTCCCAAAAAGATATAAAACAATTCCAAATAAGTCACATTTTTTGACATCAAAAATTCAATCATACCCAACACAACGCTCCGTAACTTACTGCTCCTCCAGCTAATCCCAACAAGGCTCCTCCTGGGCCACTAGTGACAAGACCTGTGATACTTGTTCCGAGGGCCGCCTTAGCTGCATTGTTCCAACTACATCCACCACCTACAACCACTGATAATTCCTCATGCGTCAATACTTGTTGTGTCATTTCTAATGTTTTCAATATATTTTCTCCTTATAATATTATTTTTTCTATTTTTGATAATTGTGAGTTGCAAATCACTTAGTGTCCTCACTAACCACTAAGAGATATCCTAAAATTAACTGTCTATTCTATCTCCTTTCATTTTAAAGACAACCGTCGCTAGCTCTCGGTTATATCCTTAAGTTATGTTTTTATTATAGGCAAGATTGCTAATAAAAAATAGTGACATAAATGTCACTATGGGAAACCAAAAAAGCCGAAACCTTCAAGTTTCAGCTTGTGAATTATTAGTCTACTTTATAGAAGAAGTAACTGTCGTCAGTGGTACCATAAAGTGACTGCCCACCCCAGATGCGGTCCTTACTTTTATCTGATTGATCGTCTACTTTCTCATTAGGTGACGATGTTACTTCCCCTGTCAGAGATACTCCTTTAGGTAAGAATGCTATTGCTCCTCCGCCAACTCCAACACCAGATTTCGGACCTGTACCTGATTTAAGGTAGCCATCAGTTACTTTAGAATTTTCAATATTTACTCTTTCTGTATCACTAACCAAGCCGTTCTTGTCAAACGTTATTGTATAACCTTTACCATTCTTCCAAGTTCCAGCGATGCTTGAGAAATCACCATTTTGGATAGCATCGATATCCATACCAGTCTCTTTGTTAGACTTGCTGTCACTACTACTTTCTTCTGTATCATCGCTACTTGAGTCATCAAAGTCATACCAGTCTTCGGAAGACAAATCCAGAGTCTGAGCGTCACCCAGACCAACCTTACTGGCACCGTCTGTTGTCTCAGACATGCTGAAATCAACTGATTGAATGATTAAAGGCACCATCCTTGATTTCATAGGTCTCAGCCTTTGCTTCTGGCTTCATTCTATGAAATAACTGACAATAAATAATCCCATTTTTATAAAAACGCAATGTATTCAAGTAACCGCCCTTGGCAAAGGTTCCAGCACTTATGGCAAATACAGGCTTGTCATCGTTATCAAGATAATAAAGTGCATGAACACTGTCAGGAGAACCTATCAGAAGTTCAGCCGAGCCATCATCATTGATGTCTACATAGCTATATTGGACTTTTTCACCCACTCTATTGGCTTCAAAAATCGTATTAGTTGAATAAGCTTCCTCAGTTGAGAGGTTGCTTGGAACAGCTGATGTATCACCGGTCAGAGCAATAGGGCGATAAAGATCCAAGACTGAAGCATAAAGCTCATCGTAGCTTACTTCCTCGGTTTCGGACGAATTGCCACTCACTTGCTCAGACTTAGTAGCACTGTCTTTCGAGCCTGAACCACCCGTATTTGTTGCGTTACAAGCCGTCAGTAAGAATAAACTTGATAGAAGCGCAAATCCTGTTAATTTCTTTTTCATAACTATCCTTTCATAAGAAACGACCTAATAAAAACATTAAATCATTTAAATCTCTCTGACATTATGTTAACAATTGTATGGTTGCTGAGTCAAGTATTTTTTTGAAAAATTAATTTATAATTTTATATCTATAATTCCTTATATGGTTGGACAAAACGCTATGATTTAGTAATTCTAAATTATATTAAATTAGAAAATTAATTAAATTATCTATAGATTAATCAGTAATACTTTGTAATTACAAGTAGAGCCACCAAAAAAGCCGGACCTCAGTCCAGCTTTCATCTGTCTATTTCTACTTGGTCATAAAGTAGGTGATAATCACCAATACTGCTACGATACCTAGAATAACGGCTAGAAATCCCAGCATATAACGCAAGAGAAAGTAGGTAAATGGAAATTTTTCTTTCATGTTTTACTTTGCCTCATACCATGTGCGGCCGTCATTTTCATCCGCAATGAGTGGGACAGCGAGTTCTACTGCAGCTTCCATGGTTTCTTTGACCAAGGCTTTCATAGCTACAAGTTCGTCGTTTGGCACCTCAAGGACGATTTCATCGTGCACTTGGAGGAGCATCTTGGTTTTATAGCCACCTTCTACCAAAGCCTTGTCTAAGTTAATCATCGCAATCTTGAGAATATCAGCAGCACTTCCTTGGATAGGAGAGTTGATAGCTGTACGCTCTGCGAAGTTGCGGACATTAAAGTTACGAGAATTGATATCTGGCAACTCACGACGGCGGTGGAAGAGGGTTTCTACATATCCTTTATCCTTGGCCTCACGGACCACATTATCCATATAAGCCTTAATTCCAGGATAACGCTCAAAGTAGGTGTCGATATACTCCTTGGCCTTCTTACGGCTAATGCCAAGGTTGTTAGAAAGACCAAAGTCAGAAATGCCATAAACGATACCGAAGTTAACAGCCTTGGCGTTACGACGGTCGTTAGGTGTGACATCCTCTGGCTTTTCAATACCAAAAACACGCATGGCTGTAGAGGTATGGATATCTGCTCCCTCTTTAAAGGCAGCAATCAAATGCTCATCTCCCGAAATGTGGGCAAGCACGCGCAACTCAATCTGTGAGTAATCCGAGCTTAGAAGCACCGCATCCTCAGTCGATGGGACAAAAGCCTTACGGATGAGACGGCCCTGCTCCAAGCGAACAGGAATATTTTGCAAGTTGGGATCCACTGATGAGAGACGCCCTGTCTGTGTTAAATCTTGCACGTAACGGGTATGGATCTTGCCATCCTCAAGAATATAGTCCTGAAGCCCCAAGACATAGGTAGACTGGAGCTTGGTGATTTGGCGATATTCCAAAATCTTAGCTACGATTGGAGCAATTGGCGCTAATCGTTCAAGGACATCCACAGCCGTTGAGTAACCTGTCTTGGTTTTCTTGGTGTATTCCAAAGGTAGCCCCATCTTTTCAAAGAGGATAACACCCAACTGTTTAGGCGAGTTAATATTGAACTCTTCGCCTGCCATTTCGTAGATGTCTTGGGTCAATTTATCGATAACCACTTGGTTTTCCACTGCCATCTCGTTAAGGGTTTGCCCCTTGACCTTAATACCAGCGATTTCCATCTTGGCCAACACATTCGCCAATGGTAATTCCATGTTAAAGAGAAGCTCTGATTGATTGTGTTCAGCTAGCTTTTCTAGCATGACTGGTTTAGCGACCTGCAGGACCTTGACTTTTTTAGCCAAGTGGCTGAGCAAGATTTCTTTTTCAGGAACGGCACGCTTAGCCCCCTTACCATAGACCACTTCATCTGTTTCTAACGGTAGGTCCGTATAGAGACGGGCAATGGTTGACAATTCATTGTCTTCAACGGTTGAGAGCAGATACTTGGCCAGACGTGCATCAAATTTAGCTGTCGGCAAGTCAATACCTAGGTGGCTCAAAAGGACCTTACTACGCTTGAAATCGTAGATATTAACCGGTTTAGAAAGAGCTGCTTGGAAGTCTTCCGATTTGAGTAGGTCAGTATCTGTTGACGCATAAATCTGCTTGTCATTACCCCAAGCAAAACCGATGATTGGCTCTGTGTGATAATTGTCACCGAGGATTTCAAAATAGAAGAAATCGTCAGAGCTAAAGTGATCCGCAGTCACTTGGCTAGGCTCTGTATAGGCCACATCAAAATCCTGTGGGACAGCCTCTCCGCCAAGGGCATTTTTGAACTGAACAAAGCCCATCTCGTCATAAAAGGCTGCCAATTTTTCAAGGTCAGGACCCTTAAAGGCCGTATCATCTAGGCCAATTTCAATGGGTGATTTGGTATCAATGGTCGCCAAGGTCTTAGAAAGGAAGGCTTGTTCCTTGTCATTGATGAGGTTTTCCTTCATTTTGGATTTCTTCATCTCATCAATATGGTCATAGATACCTTCAAGGGAACCGTGTTCCAAGAGGAGCTTGAGACCAGTCTTTTCACCAATCTTAGTAACCCCAGGAATATTATCGGACTTATCACCCATAAGGGCCTTAAGGTCGATGAATTGCGCTGGAGTAATCCCCATTTTTTCCATGAGGTAGTCAGGAGTGAAGGCCTCAAACTCGGCTACACCTTTCTTCGAAATCTCAACGACTGTATTTTCATCAGTTAGCTGAATCAAGTCTTTATCCCCAGAAACAACAGTAATTTGATAGTCCTCACTGGTATTTTCAGCCATCTTTGCTAGGGTACCGATAATGTCATCTGCTTCGTACTGAGCCAAGTCATAATAGGCGATGCCACGTGCAGCCAACATCTCACGGATATAAGGGAACTGTTCACGAAATTCCTCTGGAGTCTTGGCACGACCAGCCTTATAGTCCGCAAACATCTCTGTACGGAAAGTTGTTTTTCCCGCATCAAAGGCTACCAAGACATGGGTCGGCTGAATACGCTCAAGTAGGTTGTCCAACATGAGGTGGAAACCGTAGATAGCATTAGTATGAAGGCCGTTATTGTTACGAAAACGGTCAATTTGATTATAGAGTGCGAAAAAGGCACGAAAGGCAACGGACGAACCGTCGATTAATAGTAATTTTTTCTGATTAGTCATAGGTTTATTATAGCATAGATGGAGGCTTTGGTTTTGATTGAAAATCTCTTATTTTGGGAAGACTGTTTTGTAAAATAATCGTTCATGAATAATAAGCCACAAGGAAAATTGTCCATCAACAAACTTTAGAACTAATCAGTCAACAGTATTGTTACAAGCATTTCCCAGCTCCACGCCCTATAGTCAAATATGCTATAATAGGAGCTATGAACACAAAGATTTTAGACCAATTAGAATTTAACAAGGTCAAGGACCAGTTCACAGAATACCTACAGACTGAGCAGGCTCAGGCAGAGTTACGTGACTTGGTGCCTATGACCAATCCAGAAAGAATTCAAAATCAATTTACAGAAATTCAAGAAATGGCAGAAATTTTCGTAGAACATCATGGCTTTGCCATTGGTAGCTTGCGAGATATTTCTGAGCCCTTGCGTCGCTTGGAACTGGATGCTGACCTCAACATCCAGGAGCTCATTGCCATCAAGAAGGTGTTGCAAGCTTCAGCTGACCTTGGCCGCTTTTACGCTGACCTTGAAAATGTTGAGCTCGTCGCTCTTAAACGTCTTTTTGACAAGATTGAGGCCTTTCCAAGTCTACAAGGTAGCCTTCAAAGTATCAATGATGGTGGTTTTATTGAGCATTTTGCTAGCCCAGAGTTGCAAAATATCCGTCGTCAACTTAAAGCTTGTGATGATGCCATTCGCCAGACCTTGCAAGACATTCTCAAGAAATCTGGCCACATGTTGGCTGAGAGTTTGATTGCTAGTCGTAATGGTCGTTCAGTGCTTCCTGTCAAAAATACCTACCGTAACCGTATTGCTGGTGTTGTGCACGACATCTCAAGCTCTGGAAACACAGTCTATATCGAGCCACGTGCCGTTATCCAGCTTAACGAAGAAATCACACAATTACGTGCAGACGAACGCCACGAGATGGCCCGTATCCTGCATGAACTGTCTGATCAACTCCGTCCACAGGCTGCTGCTATTGCCAACAACGCTTGGATTTTGGGCCATATGGACTTCATTCGAGGAAAATACCTCTATCTCCATGATAAAAAGGCAGTTATTCCAAAGATTAGTGACAACCAAACACTCCAACTGCTTAACGTTCGTCACCCTCTCTTGGTCAATCCAGTAGCCAACGATTTGCGCTTTGATGAGGATCTCACAGCCATTGTCATCACAGGTCCCAATACTGGTGGTAAAACAGTCATGCTTAAAACTCTAGGACTAGCACAACTGATGGCTCAATCTGGTCTGCCAATTTTGGCTGACAAGGGCAGTCGTGTAGCCATTTTCCAAGAGATTTTTGCGGATATCGGAGATGAACAGTCTATCGAACAGAGTTTGTCAACTTTCTCTAGTCACATGACGCACATTGTCGAGATTCTGAATGCTGCCGACAGCAACAGCTTGGTCTTGGTCGATGAGCTTGGGGCTGGTACCGACCCTCAAGAAGGGGCTAGCCTAGCCATGGCAATCCTAGAGCACCTCCGTTTGAGCCAGATTAAGACCATGGCTACCACTCACTATCCTGAGCTAAAGGCCTATGGGATTGAGACACAACATGTGGAAAATGCCAGCATGGAGTTTGACACAGCGACTCTAAGCCCTACCTATCGTTTTATGCAGGGGGTTCCTGGTCGCTCTAACGCCTTTGAAATTGCTCGCCGCCTTGGTTTGAATGAGATAATTGTCAAGGAAGCTGAAAACCTCACGGATACTGATAGTGATGTCAACCGTATCATCGAGCAACTTGAGGCCCAAACTGTGGAAACACAAAAACGTCTGGAGCACATCAAGGACGTTGAGCAAGAGAACCTTAAATTCAACCGTGCAGTCAAGAAACTCTATAACGAATTCTCCCATGAGTACGACAAGGAACTCGAAAAGGCTCAAAAAGAAATTCAAGAGATGGTGGATACTGCTTTGGCTGAGAGCGATAGTATTCTCAAAAATCTACATGATAAGAGTCAACTCAAGCCTCATGAAGTTATCGACGCCAAAGGAAAACTCAAAAAACTTGCCCCACAGGTGGACCTCTCTAAGAACAAGGTCCTTCGTAAAGCCAAGAAAGAAAAGGTTGCGCGTGCCCCTCGTGTCGGAGATGATATCATCGTTACTGCCTATGGTCAACGTGGTACGCTTACAAGTCAAGCCAAAAATGGTAACTGGGAAGCTCAAGTGGGTCTCATCAAGATGACCCTTAAGGCAGACGAATTCACTCTGGTTCGTGCCCAATCTGAAACCCAACAACCTAAGAAAAAACAAATTAATGTGGTTAAGAAAGCCAAGAAGGCGTCTGGTGGGCCTCGTGCCCGTCTAGACCTTCGTGGCAAACGTTACGAAGAAGCCATGCAAGAGCTCGATGCCTTTATTGACCAAGCTCTACTTAACAACATGAGTCAGGTGGACATCATCCACGGTATTGGTACCGGTGTCATCCGTGATGCTGTTACCAAATATCTCCGTCGCCATCGCCACGTTAAAAGTTTTGAATATGCCCCACAAAGTGCCGGTGGTTCTGGATGTACCATCGCAACCTTGGGTTAAAACTAATTAAGAGAGACTGAGACTATGTGTCCAGTCTTTTTTGTGTGAATCAAATCCAAGCACAAAAAAGACTCCCTTAATCAAGGAAGACTTCTATTTTCTATATCACACTGGTCCACAAGTGTTGGATAATTTGGCTAACTGGAAAATTCCAATTAATCAAAAGACGCAAAACCCAGCTAGATGACAAGACCGTTTGAATATTGTTTATGGGAACGGTCGCAAGAATATTCCCCAACATAGTCAAAGGTACGAGACTTACCAAGGAAGCCAAAACACCACCTACCACTTGAAATCGTCTCTGGTCAAGACGCTCAATTCTCACAAAATGGAAGAAAATCCCAAGAAAACGTAAACCATAATAGACCACACAATAGATGGCGAAGAAGGCAACACCCGCATAATAGACACGGTCAAGTGAGAAGATATTCTGGTCTGTAAAAAAAGCTACACTGGCATCTTTGGTTGGATTAGCATAAGGTACCCAAAGATTGATAGCCTCTCCTAGCGGCTGGTAAAAATAAGCGGCTACACACATGGCGATAATGACCGAAACCACGTAATAGGCTTGCATAAAGAGACCTCTTCGGTAGCCAATGTAGAAATTCCAAGCCATGAGGGCTAAGACAAGGAGTCCAATCATGCGTCATCCTCATCGTCATCACTTTGAGCTGTCGCCTTGACCTTAAGTTGTTCGAGTTGCTTAGCTCTCAAAATCTCCAACTCTTTTTCCATATCTTCAACTTGAATTTCACGTTCCAACTGAGTAGACAAAGAATTGATGGCCATTAGAATAGCAATCGTTTCATTATCAGCATTTTTCATCTGCTTTTTGATAATTTTATATTTCTCATAAGCAACACGCTCCACCTCTTCCATGAATAAGTTGTCCTTATCAGTTGTTAGCGTGAGATTCTTTTCTCCAAAATGAAATTTGTAACGGTTTTTGTTTGCCATTTGCTTGTTAACTGCCTAATCAATGGTGGGCATGGAGTCTCCACCGCAGCTTCTCCTTATTTTTGTTTTTAGCACCCTTTTTAGTCAGATTTTGACACATTCTCCAGGGCGTATTCGACACATAAATACCAACTGACTCCTCCAATCATAGAAAAAAGAGCAGAATGTGGCATTCTCTTTCTAATCATTATATCCTAAATTTTAAATTTCGTAAATTTTAGACTTTGCCCTTCTCCAGAAAAATAATTTTCAAGGATTCCAAACCTGTAAAATATCTACCAATTCTCCTTTTTTGTGCTAAAATAGATTTCATGGGCACAATCGTATTAAAAATGACAGCAGAGCAGATTTCAATACTCCAGAAGGATCTAGCAAGCTATGCAACTGCGACTAAAAATCCATACGCTAGTTTTTCAGCCAAGGTTGATGGAACAAGTGTCATCGCCTATACTTCAGGTAAGGTAACCTTCCAGGGTGCTAAACCAGAAAGCCTAGCTAGCCGTTTTGGTTACCAAGCCGAGCCTAAGCAGTCACCTGATGGGCAAAATCTGGCCCTAATTGGATCGGACGAAGTCGGAAACGGCTCCTATTTTGGTGGTTTAGCTGTTGTAGCTAGCCTAGTTACTCCCGTTGACCATGCTTTTTTGAAATCTCTAGGAGTCGATGATTCTAAAAATCTAAATGATACTAAGATTCGTCAGATTGCACCTCTCTTGGAGGAGAAAATTCCCCACAAAGCACTCCTGCTTTCTCCTAGAAAATACAATGAGGTGGTTGGAGACGGTAAAGCTCACAATGCTGTATCCGTCAAAGTAGCCCTCCACAATCAGGCTATTTTCCTACTATTACAATCTGGTGCTAAACCAGATAAGATTGTCATTGATGCTTTTACCAGTGAGAAGAATTATCAAAAATACCTCAAGAACGAACGCAATCATTTTGAATTTCCCATCACTCTAGAAGAAAAAGCTGAAGGTAAATACTTGGCCGTCGCGGTGAGTTCTATCATTGCTCGCAATCTCTTCCTGAAAAATCTGGATAAACTTAGCCAAGAGGTTGGTTATACCCTTCCTTCAGGTGCTGGTGCCAAGTCAGACCAGGTCGCTGCTAAACTCCTTCAAGCTTATGGAGACCAGGCTCTCCAGACTACTGCTAAATATCATTTTGCCAATACTAAAAAAGCCTACCAACGCTTAAAATAACCCTGAAAGGCCTTAACTATGCAAAACAAATGGACCCAAAATTTCCTCACTTTTCTTCGTGAGTGGGGACTCTTCATTCTCTTTATCACTTTCTTCCTCTTGACCCGTCTCTTCCTCTGGCTCCCTGTTCAGGTTGACGGACACTCAATGGATCCTACCCTAGCAGATCGACAACGTGTTATCGTTTTAAAACACACGTCCATTGAACGCTTTGATATCGTCGTCGCCAAAGAAGTTGAAAATGGTAAGACTAAACAAATCGTAAAACGTATCATCGGTATGCCAGGTGATACCATTACCTATCAAAACGATAAACTTACTGTCAATGGTAAAGAAGTTAAGGAAGAATACCTCAAAGAATTCCAAGCTGCCTTTGCTAAGGATAAACTACAAAAAGAATATGACTACCGCGATTACTTCCAACAGTTAGCCAAGGATGCAAAGGCCTTCACAGTCAATGCTGAGGGCAATACGACCTTCACGGTCACTGTTCCAGAAGGCAAATATTTCTTACTCGGAGATAACCGTATCGTTTCAAAAGATAGCCGCGAAGTTGGTTACTTTGACAAGAGTGCTCTTGTCGGGGAAGTCAAATTCCGCTTCTGGCCACTTAATAAAATTGGTACAGTTGAGGACAACTAAGAACACTAAATAAGATAAGGTTGGGGAGACCCAGCCTTATTATGTATCTAGGAAAAAACACATGCAAGAATTTTATTTTTCAGGAACTATCGAACGTATCATTTTTGAAAATACCAGTAATTTCTTTCGTATCCTACTCTTAGAGATTGACGAAACTGACAGTGATTTTGAAGACTATGAAATCATTGTTACTGGAACTATGGGGGATGTCATGGAGGGTGAAGACTATACCTTCTGGGGTCAGCTAACCAATCACCCCAAATATGGTGAACAACTACAGATGACTCGCTACGAGCGTTCAAAACCCTCTGCCAGTGGCCTTATCAAGTATTTCTCCAGTGACAATTTCAAAGGAATCGGTAAGAAAACAGCCGAGCGTATTATCGAGATTTATGGCGAAGACCCTATTGACAAGATTCTCGAAGACCCTAGCAAATTAGAGCAGATTCCTAATCTGTCCAAGGTAAACCGAGAAGCCTTCCTAGCAAAGTTAAAAATCAACTATGGTACCGAACAAATCTTGTCCAAACTTTCCAGCTATGGACTCACACCAAAGGCTGCCTCACAAATTTTCAACCAATATAAGGAAGAAGCACTCAACCTTATCGAAGAATATCCTTATCTCTTGGTAGAGGAAGTCCAAGGAATTGGATTTAAAATGGCCGATCAACTAGCCGAACGTCTGGGGATTGCTAGCGATGCTCCTGAGCGTTTACGAGCCGCCCTGATTCACTGTCTGCTAGAAGCTAGTCTGGAAGAAGGCGACACCTACATCGAGGCCAAAGCCTTGCTTGAACGGACTATCATTCTTTTGGAAAGTGCTCGCCAGATTGAACTTAAACCCGCCTTGGTCGCTAACCAATTAACCAATCTTATTCAAGAGGATAAGGTGCAAAATATAGAGACTAAAATTTTTGATAATACCCTATATTTTGCTGAACAGGGCATCTATACCCACCTAACTCGTATCATGAAAGACCAACCTGACATCAGTGCTGAGGACAAAATCCAAACAAGTCTTGAAGAGGTGGAAGAAGAGCTTGGTATTACTTATGACAAGATTCAAAAAGATGCCATTATTAAAGCCCTACGAAGCAAGGTCTTCATCCTGACAGGTGGTCCCGGAACAGGGAAAACCACTGTTATTAACGGAATTATTAAAACCTATGCTGACCTTCATGGTCTAGATCTCAAGAAGGCTGATTTACCAATTATTTTAGCGGCACCAACGGGACGGGCTGCTCGTCGGATGAACGAACTCACCAAACTTCCTAGCGCCACTATTCATAGACATTTAGGCCTCAATAGTGAGGACGATTTCAAGACCTTAGATGACTATCTCGATTGTGATTTGATTATCATCGATGAGTTTTCTATGGTTGATACTTGGTTGGCCAATCAACTCTTCGAAAGCATTTCTGATACTACTCAAGTCATCATTGTAGGTGACCAAGATCAGCTGCCTTCTGTAGGCCCTGGCCAAGTCTTAGCTGACCTTTTGCAGATTGATAACTTGCCCAAGGTTTCCCTAACCAAAATTTTCAGACAATCTGAGGATTCCACTATTGTTACCTTAGCTAGCCAGATGCGACAAGGCCAACTACCCGCTGATTTCACAGAGAAAAAGGCTGACCGATCATACTTTGAGGCTAATGCTAGTCATATTCCACAGATGGTCCCTAAAATTGTCTCTGCCGCTATTAAAAGTGGGATTGCTGCTCAGGATGTACAGATTCTGGCCCCCATGTACCGGGGACAGGCTGGTATCAACAATCTCAATACCATTATGCAGGATCTACTTAATCCCAAAGAAAAAGCCAATCAATTTGCGTTTAATGATATTTTCTTCCGTAAGAATGACAAGATTCTCCACCTGGTCAACGATACAGAACTCAATGTCTTCAATGGCGATATCGGAATCATTACTGATCTCATACCTAGTAAATATACTGAAAGTAAGCAGGACGAAATTTACATTTCCTTCGATGGCAATGAGGTAATCTATCCTCGTAACGAATGGAATAAGATTACTCTTGCCTATGCCATGTCAATCCACAAATCCCAAGGGAGTGAGTTCCCAGTTGTTATCCTTCCCATCACACGCCAAAGTGGGCGTATGCTGCAATGTAACTTGATCTACACCGCTATCACACGCGCCAAGAGTAAACTGGTCATGTTGGGGGAAATTGCAGCCTTCGATTATGCCGTTCACAACGAGGGTGCCAAACGTAATACCTACCTCATCCAACGTTTTGAACAAACTTATACACAAGCTGTTGATAAGTCTGTCGAAAAGATTGTTAAAAACGAGGCAACAGACGCCTCCAATCAAACAAAAACGAAAAATAATAGACCCTCAGAAACCCTTGAAAACAAAGACTTCTCGGAAAATATCAATCCATCCCAAACGCTTATTAACACTTATTCACATCCTGTGGATAAGTCTGTTAACAAACCTGTGCAAACAGAAGAAAACTATCGTTTAACTGAAGAAAATTGGGCAACTATCGACCCAATGATAGGTCTCAGCGAAGA
>ENA-OWLE01000103-OWLE01000103.1-metagenome-genome-assembly--contig:-NODE-103-length-16220-cov-3.926199_pt1 | contig 16220 bp, 15 predicted proteins | sample MGYA00245345_ERZ651094 | MGnify/ENA primary metagenome ERZ651094 (study PRJEB26857, sample SAMEA4031770) | metagenome | biome: human; feature: oral; material: saliva | place: Philippines | collected 2014... | reverse complement strand
TAAATGTTTGATACTCTAAGTTTTGGTCAGGTATTTCAAATACGACATCTTTGACTGTAGCAGGTGTTGCTTCAATTACTATTGGATCATCTCCGATAGTACCACGTTTAATACTTAAAGTACCATGGTTATATTTAGGATTTGTAGATTCAATTGTAGCTACGAAGGTCTTACCTTTAATTTCTTTAAAGGTATTAGTATAAATCTCACCATTACAACGAACCGAAATCAATTGGTTATCGGTTTGATTAATAGTTACTGTTTGCAAATCACCTTTAAGAGCAGGAGTAGCTTCGATAGTTATATCTCCAGTTAAAGCTAGAGTAGTTACCGAAGGAGTGCCAGGTACATATCCATTTACTGGTTGAACATATACGTCAATTACATCTCCAGTTTTAGCTGTAAAGCTAGAGCTAAATATAGAACCATTACAACGAACACGAATAGTTTGATTTGGAGTTTGATTGATAGTTACATGACAAGCAGTTTTAACTTCACGCTTAATTTCATTATATCTATCTTTCAATTCAAATACTTTTGGAGAAAGATTAATGATTTCCATACCAAATCTAGTTTTAATATCCATAGTAAGTTTCTTTAGATAGTTAGTTACATCAATCAATTGATGTTTAGCAATCTTCTTACCATTGATAAAGATCATTGTATTCTCTTTAGTGATATTTCTATCAATCTTATCCATATCTAGATATAAGAATCCAGAGCTAGGAAGATAATTAATAGTACCATTTTCATCGGAACCAGTATGGAATAATACTACAGAGAATTGACGTTGAGTTTCACCATATCTAGGAATATCTGTAAGTGTAATTACACGATTATCGGAGTCAATAAAGTATCTATTCTTATCTAGATATACCCCATTATAGAATAGCATCATGTAATCATTATAATCCACTTCAGATTTAAATAACTCTGGTAGATGTATAGTAGTTTCGCCTTCAGATATACGGTTAGTGTATTCATGTTTATTTACATAAGCACCATTACCATTATAAACGAAGATAAATCTTACATGCTGTCCAGGGATAAGTTTTTCATCTAATCCATCTTCAAATACAATAGCACTTCTATCCATAGTAATAGTGTAATTATTAGCTGGAATGAAGATACCTCTCATATGAATGATGAATGGGATTTCTTTATTATTTTCTGGATAAGGGATAGTAAATCTACGTTGACCTTTTTGCTCAATCTTAACTTTAGATTCATCCATAACGAATTTATTCTTATCGATGGAAGTAGATAAACTATAAGGAGTATAGTATCTATTTAAAGTTTCATAAGCAAAGTATACAGTAATCTTAGTACCAGCAGGCATACCAGAATCGAAGTTAATAGAGTTTCTATCTACTGTATATTTAGATGGTTCTACATATTCACCATTAGCGAATAATACCATAGTATTTGGATTCATATCGATAGGAGAGAATCCAGGTAAGTCTACGAAGTCAGCATAAGGCATAGTTAAGCTGATAGGATAGAAGTTTATAGAAAGTACTTTATTGGAAAGATTTTCTGCATAAATAAATTCAATCTTATCACCAGAACGGTTAAAGTCTTCTCTATGCATGATTACTAACTTATCTCTAGTAATACCATAGTCATTAGGATCCATTAATTTACCATTGAAGAATACCATATAAGAATCAGGTATATTTTCTTTAGGCAAAGTAATTGGATTTTCTGCTTTAGAAGTAATCGTATAAGTATAATGAGAAATCTTGATATTGTTAGATTCAAGTTTCTTTTTGTCTGTACAAACTACAGCAGTTACATCAGTACCAGCTGGAACTGTATCTGTAAATCTAACATGAGAACCTTCGATAGTGTAAGCATTAGACTTCTGAATTTGAGAATTCTTAAATACTAATACCGAACGATTATCGATCATATTAAAATCACCGAAGTCTACATCTGTAGTATCAGCAGTTACATTTATAGTCTTAGGTAAGTACTGAGTAGAGTTATTATCTGTAGGGATAGAATACATATATGGTTTAGTTGAGTAGTATGGGAATAAGAAAGTTACTTCTTCACCGATAATACACTCATCATCTTGGTCTAAGAATTTAATATACCATTTATCTCCATCTTTATAAGTATAATAAGTTTCAGGAGATTTAAACAAACCGTGTTTAAATACTGCAACAGCACCTTGAGCAGATGCATCATAGTCTTTAAATGGTAATGGAATTTCAAAAGTAGTTTGCATATCACTAGTAGCATATGTCATAATACTCTTGATAACCAAGTTGTTAGTATATGATTCTAATCCTTTACCAGTATTCATACCTAAATAGAATACTTCTACTCTATCTGTAGGTTTGACTGTCTTCATAGTATAAATAACTTTGAAGTTGATCTTAGGTTCGGATAAAGTAGGGACTAAAGTTTTGTAATAAATACTATTCAACAAACGACCATTGATGAACAATAAGAACTTATCTTGATTATAAGCAGTATTGAAATACAATGGTAAAGAAATAGCATTAGTTTCTTTTTTGATATTTATCTTAGTATATCTGAATTGGTTTACAGAACCTACATAGAGGTCTGTATTTAAATATTCATCATTAGGAAGTTTAACCTTACCAGTCTCGTAATCATATTGATAATTAAGAGGACATAAAGCATGATCACCTAGTTTATTAGTATATACTAATAACTCTTCTGGTGGAATATAATAGTCAGATACGTTTAGATATGTTTCATCTGTCTTGTGTTCTTGGTCTATAGGTAATACTTCATTACGGATATTCTTAATATAGACGATCTCAATGAAGTCATTTACGCCAAGATTAGTAGGTTTGAATTTAAATGTATCATGTTCATACACAATGTCTTTATAGTAGTCTGGGAGTTCATTGTTATGGAAGATCATTACATAAGTTTCGTTATGGAAGTTAGACTTACCATAAATATCTCTACTCATCGTAACCCAACCATCAGAATCCATTCTCTTTACTATATCAGCATAAGTATATTCACAGCAATGCATTGTACTATTCTTATCGAATATAGGATCAAATTTATTCTTATCGTAGTCAAAGATATATTGAATAGAGTTATTAATATTCTCTTCATACGATAAGGATGGTAGATGTTTAAAGTCAAATTCTTTTTGCATCAACTTCACATCTATAGTATCTATACCAGGAACATCGGTAATAGTTTCTTCAGCAGCAATACGTCTAGCTAATACATTATTAGGAAAACGATTGATATAATCTTCAGAGTCAATACCTTCATCGAAGTAAGTTATTACTGCAGATACTGGATGAGTTCTGAAGAACGGATCATCTATAGTCAATAAGTTACCAGCATAAGTCGCTACACGGTAGTATGTACTAAATTTACCATCCGGAGTAAATACGGCTACACAACTACGAGGTATTTTCTTTTTAGTATTTATATCCATCTTGAATTTTCTAAATTCTTGATTACGATATACTAATACTTTAGCCTTAGGATGTGTAGTACCAATTACAATATTACCAGTTGGGTCAAATAAACCTCTTTCATTAAATCTGAACTGAATCTTAGTACCATCTTTAGCATAGTTATCTTCAGAATATGAAACCTTTGTAGGAAGCATCAATATAGAAACATCTTTTGGTTCATAATCAAAGTCGTAACCATCAATAATGGCTGTAAGATGCTTATTAGATTTAACCAAGACCAATTTAGACCATGGAATGAATACATCATCTACAAATAGTAAGAATGGTGTTACATATTCCTTTTCTACCGCATCAAGCATAGAATTTTCAAAGAAGTCTGGACAAGTTCTAGAATAAACATAGTTATTCTTGATATTGTATAGGTGTAAGAATAATTGCTTACGTCTATGTAACGTTCTATACTTACCATCTTTAAAATGAAGCTTATTATTATTAAACCCAGGTTTAATTAAGTATGGAACTAACCCAACTTGCACATTATCTATAGATTCTGCTGCTTGAGTACGCTTATATTCGGTGAGAGATACTATATCGGAATAACGAGAGATCTCTTCTTCAGTATCTTTCCATTCATCTGGATTATGAACGTAGTTATCCAATTTCTGTTATCTCCTTTCATAAATAAAGCAAAGAAAGATGTAGGGTAATTATACCCTACATCACCTTTGGCTAAGCAATTTCAGTATAAATAATATATTTACCATAAGAAACTAGGCTAGTGCCAAGTACTTTTTCAATTGTCTTTTGATTGTTTAAGTATACACCACAGAAAGCATCTGTAATCATAGTAATCAAAGCTGGAACGTATTCTGCACCAAAGATAGTACCAGGTCCATATAAATACATCCATTTTTCGATGAATAAAGTTGTAGTTAAACGATCAAGTTTGAATGTTTCTTTAATGAAGTCAATGAAAGAAGGAAGATCTTTATAATCTTCTTCTGTAGCTACGATAGAAAGAGTCTTAGCTTCAATAGGTCTAATACCAGAAGCTTTAGCAGCCATTTCAATAACTTTATCTTCATTTACATCAAGTTCTGCTACAGATTCAATAAAGTAGCGAGAAGCATGATACATCATTTTTTCTTTTTGACCAGGGATATTAGAAATATTACCCACAAAGTCAATAATATGGGTGAATAAACGAGCATAGATATAAGTCAATTCAACGAAGTTCTTACTTACGTTTACGTATGTCTTAGGGATCTTGTTATAGATCATATTCACTTTAGCAGAAACAAGATAAGCAATCAATGTTTCTGTATTGACAACGAAACGATTGTTTTTATTCGTTCTAATCAATCCAGATACATCGATATAGATTTTCTTATTCTTCTTATCACGACCATCACCAGAGTATAGTACTTTAAATGGACGAGGGAAAGGTTTCTTTGGTACAAGAAGTACACAGTTATTAGAAGTAAGAATTTTTAATAAATAAGCTGGTGCATTACTACGTTTTACTGGAGTAGCAATGTCTTCGATAAATTCCGTTGTGTTTTTATCTATTCTGGAGCCATGCATGATTTCTTTAAGCATGTCTTGTTCATTTAGCTTGTAGCTTTGAAAAATAAAGCCGTCTGTAATAGATTTAGCCACTATATATCATCCTTTCATTAAACGAAACGGGGGTATTTTAGTAATTTTACTACTATGTTTTTGTAATCTATTTGTACCGGCACATCATTATAAATGCAGAAGTTTATATTTTTATGGAGGAATAAAGAATGATTAACCTATTAGACGAAACACTAGACGAATTAGAAAGATTAGGTATAAAAGAAGAAGAAGTATTATACGTTGCTGAGATAAATGAAGATGACTCTAGACAATGTAAATTTATGACTTGGGAAATGTTTAAGTCCAAAGCATATCCTAAAAACTACGATGAAGGATTAGGTATTGCTGAAGTCAATACTGAAATTTACATCTATAGCGTTAATTATATTCTATACCGTCACGAATATGACGGTTCTGAATACTGGAAAGAAATTCCTACAGTTGAATATATGCACGAATTATTATCTGGTAAAAAACCAGAAGACTTCTATATTTAGGAATAACTGTATATTATATTAATGGGAGGAATAAGTCGAACAATGGTCTTAAACAACGATTTAACAAATTCTTATATCAAAATTATTGAAGATATTGTATTACAAGACAAAGACTTTAAAAGTAGTTATGAATGTAACGGTATTAAAGTCCCAAGAGTAACATCTATTCTTGGAAGAACTATTCATGATGATTTCCTAATGCATTGGGCTAACAGCTTAGGTTTCAAAAGACAAAGTTATAGAAAAGTATTGAACCATGCTGCTAATATTGGCACAGAAGTTCATAACTATCTAGCTAAACTAATCACCAACTCTCCAAATTTAGAATCTGCTCATGATATGATGCGGGAGTCAGTAAACTGTATTGAATCATTCGAGACTTGGTGGCAAATGTTGAATGATCAACACAAAGTAACTGTATTAGGTTCAGAAAAGACTTTAACTTGTCCATATTTCGGTGGTACTTATGATTTACTACTATCTGTAGATGATAGAATCTTCTTAATGGATTTTAAGACATCTAATCAAGTATCTTACAAGTATTTCTTACAACTAGCAGCTTATAGATACCTATTATGGTATTGTGAAGGTATAGAAGTTGATGGATTTACTATACTTCGTATGGATAAACGTGATAGTACGTTTGAAGTAGTTCATTGTGATATGAGTATACCAGAACAAGCTGAATTTATGGACTATTGCAACCAAATGTTCTTCAGTTTATTGACTTCTTACAACTATATTCTAAATATGGAGAATAGATTCAAAGAAATAAGTAAGGAGTTAAAATGGTCGAACGCATTCTAATAGAACATCTTATTTGGTATTCTAATACTATACGAAAACTAAGATGGTTTGCACCTTTTCTCTACTCTATAATACTCTGGTTCTATACTATTAGATTAAGATACTCTGTAAAGAGTCTATTTAAAAAGAATAGACTCTATTGGGCAGCAGCATGGACGTTTGAGCTTACTAATAATAACTCTAAGACATTTAAGTTATATTCAAATAAACCAAATAACAGCAAGCTTAAGTATAATATGCTTAAGTTTGTTGGTCCTAGCTATAAGGTAACTGATGATGATATGTATTTTATAGATATAGGTATATTTAAAGATCGTTTAATGCGATATAAAGTATGCCCATATAATGATAATACATCATGGTCATTATATAGCCTTAATCCTAATAGATATATAGATTCAGGTAATTATAGATTGCCTCAATTAGAATCAGAGATAACTAACGAACTAATTGAGATATGTGTACAACTATTCTTAGCCAGAGCTAATGAAATATATACTAAATAATTTTGCGAAAAAGCCTCCGTTACCAGATATCTGGTAACGGGACTTTCCATTTTAAATGATCTTTCAGTTTTTCTAAACTGACAAAATAAACCAAGTCTCCAAGAATTCGAAATGTTTAGAAGTTTAACCAGATATGTATAAAGTTTGTAGTTAATTATATATTGTTTTAGATAACTAGTAGGTTGTATTATTTACACATTTTAGAATATTAGTTATACAACATAGTCTGGTTAAATAAAAAAGGTTATAATGTATTAGCTAATCTTACATATGATTTAACAAGTTTTATTTGTTATAAAAATAAGAAAATATCAACTATACATTTCAACTTCTTATATTTTATTTTATATCCATATTTTAATTATCATAGTAAAGGTTTGGAAATATGTATAAAATAAAATAGAGCTTAGTTATGAATTATTAGACGTATAACTGGGTAACTTTAAACTAGAGGTTTGTTTTATGTGGTTTGAAATAAGTGAACTAGTCCGTTACCATCAATTATATTCTAATTACTTATATGTAGTTTAGAAATTAAAAATAACATAAAAGAGAGGTTGGACTGTCCCATATGGGACAGTCCGAGGTTTTGCACACATTATTAGTTTGGAGAAAAATGCAATGAAATACAGTTTAAGGGGAAAGATACTAGTTTGGCATAAAAAACGTAATGTATATCGACAAAGTATGACTGTAGTTTAATTACAGTGAGCCCATTTAGTTTGACCATCGAACAAACTAAAGTATTTTTATATTATCTATAAGGAAAGTTACTAATTATGAACAACAGTATCAGTTATTAAGTTAAGTATAGGAGTTATGGTATATAGATCACTTCTAAAGGCGACAATAATCAACTAAAAAACGTCTTTAGAAGAAACACGAACAATCTATATCAAGTAGTATCTTTTATATTTTAACAAGGAGTTCAATAATCATAGGAATATAAACTAATCACCAAAAATTTATATCCTATTTCACATTGTTTTGGTTGTCAGAAACATCTGTGTTATGATTAAGGTATATTATCAAAAGGAACAAAACACAGTATCTTTCTCCCTTACAATATAGTTCTCAAATTAAAATGTAAAGTTGCTCTAACACGACCATAAGAGACACTTTACGACACCTTAGGGAGGATATTATGCAAGATTTTTTCGTTGAGGCACATATATCAGATATTCATTTTGGAGCTATGGATCCAAAAGAACAATATAAACTACTAAAAGACCAATTCATTGATCGACTTATGACACTACCGATTCTAGATATAGTATCGGTAAATGGTGATATTTTTCATCATAAATTTATGGCTAATTCTGAATCCGTTTCTTTAGCCTGTTATTTCATTTCTGATTTGATTAAAGTCTGTGCAATTAAGAATGCTACATTGTTAATTATCGCAGGCACTTACTCCCACGATGCAGATCAGATAAAATTATTCTATCCTATGGCTGAACAAGCTATAGCGAATGGAACAGATGTTCGGATTATAGAAGAAGTTAAATTCGAAACTGTTAAAGGTAAAAGAATTTTATGTATTCCAGAATTATATGGTAAAGGTTCTGAATACTATGAGCAATTCTTATACCAATCTGGATTTTATGATGCATGCTATATGCATGGTACATTTGCAGGGGCTATCTTTGGTAAAGATGTACCTAATTTGAATTCAGATAGAGAACCAGTATTTTATATGGACCATTTCAGACATTGTGCTGGTCCAATTATATCTGGTCATGTGCATACACCCGGATGCTATGCAAAACATTTCTACTATTGTGGTTCTCCATATAGATGGCAATTTGGTGAGGAAGAAGAGAAAGGCTTCATCATCATGATGCAAGATCTGAGAACTCGACAATATGCAGTACATTACGAACCAATCATCTCTGATAAGTATATTACTATCAATATGGATTCCATGATTAATGGAGATCCTAAAGATATGATAGCATATATTGCTCAGGTTATGAAAGAAGAGGATATTAAATATCTTCGAGTTCGATTAACTGAGAATAATCCAGAAAATTTAGAGATTATTCAAACGTTTTATAGAAATAATCCCAACGTCAGAATTGAAACTAAAATTCATAGTGACAATATAGTAGAGAATCTTCAAGAGATTCAAAACGAGTACGAAAGTTATGATTATCTATTCGATAAGAATATTACGCCGGAGAATAAACTGGTTAGATATATTAATCAATCCGAGGGAAGCGTATTTTTGACTTACGAAGATTTAATCAGGATATTGCAAAATATTTAATTTAATTCTTGGGAAGGAATTGTGGTACGATGGCAGAAACTATCCGTGAAAGACAGCGTCGTAGAACCAGTAAGTATGGTACAAAAAGAAATCAAACAATGCGTTTGAATGTTAATTATAACATCCAAATGTTTACTAAGTTCTGTGAATACGCTTTAAGTGAAAATCAAATGATTGGAATTACTGGTCTTGAAAACTTATTGAAAGTTTTAAAGGCTAGTGAAGTAAAGCACTTCAGTGAAAATGAATCTATGATGCTCAGATATCTATTTGCTATAGATGCTATTGAGCTTAGATTAAAATATGGATCTACTGTAGGACGTGATTTATTATTAACTAGCATTTGTGGTTTAGTTGGTAATAAATACGAAAACTTAGACATTCCATCTTTTCAAGAGCTATCTGATGGTGAAGTTAAATGGGTAGAAGATGTTGTTACAAATATCTTAGATACTCAAACTGTAAATAAAACTATCGAAAGCTTGAATGTATCCATTGCGGATTATATTAATGGGAGTCCTGAAAATTATTTCGAAAATGCAATGCATATTAAAGAAATAATCAATGAAGCATCTACTCAATTTAATGCGAATTATATTGATACTAATACAGATGAAACAGACTTCTTATTATCTAATCCAAGAGGACCATTAGATCTAATCATCAATCGTAAGAAACAACCTTCTTACAAATTGAAAACTGGTATGCATCGGTTTAACGATATTCTTTCTGGTGGTTTTGAAGGTTCTCGTGTTTACTGTTTATTTGGTCTACCAGGTGAAGGTAAAACGACAACCTTGCTCAATATCTTCTATCAAATTAAGAAGTACAATACAAACTTCAGATGCAAAGATAAAACTAAGAAACCTCTCTTATTATTCTTCACAATGGAAAATACAATGAGAGAAGCTGTTGATTCTTTATATACTATCTCCTGTGGTACAGATAAAGATATGTCTGAATTCACTACTGATGAAGTAATAGAACAAATGGCTGAAGAAGGTATGGTAGTAAACGAATCATCTCCAATTAATATGGCGATTCGTTATAAACCAATCAATTCTGTTGATGTAAGTTATTTACATCAAATGACAGAAGACTTTGCGAATAGAGGATATGAAGTCATTGGGGTATTATTCGACTATATTAAACGTATTAAACCAATTGATAATTATCAAATGGAAGAACGTTTTAAATTAGGTGCAGTAATCAATGACTTGAAAAACTTTGCAAATAGATTCGATATTCCAGTAATCACTGCATCACAAATCAACCGTGAGGGTGCTAAAACTGTCGATGAAATTCGCAATAATTCTAAGAAAGATGTTACTGATGGTATCGGTCGTGCTAATATCGGTGAATCTAGTCTTATCGATGAAAACGTAGATGCTACTATCTTTATCGTCCCACAATGGGTCGGTGAAGAAAAGTATATGGGTTTCAAAGTAACTAAGACTCGGTATAAATGCACAGCCACTGATAGGACTTTCTTCCAACCATTTGACAAATCTAATACTATTAAATTAGTAGAAGATTCTAAACTAGCTTCTCCATTAAGTGTAATTAATCTTAGTGGCAGTAAGAAAGATTTAATGAATGGAACCCCATCAGAAATGTATCGCTTTGATGGTAGTACAAAACTACCTGAAAGAGAAAATAAGCTACTAGCTGATTCAAGCCCATTTATGGGGCTTGAGGGAGAAGATGAGCTCGACATCATTCCTCAACCTACAGTGACTCGAGAGGAGCCAAAGCAGGAAGAAGAAACGATGGTCGATGACTCAACACTTTTCCATCCATTTAGTATGATAGAAGAGCCATTGTATATAATGGACGGTATGGATATGAGTAAAGGTGAGATAAAAGTAATCTCATTCATTGCATAAATTATATTTAAATAAAAAGGAGAATACTCATGATTACAGCACAAGACGCATTCAATATTATTACTGAATTCAAAAACTATTCAGACACAGCTACGGCTTTTATCCAAGCTATGAATGAAGAGATTGTATCGCTAATTGAAAAAGCTAAGACTCATAGAGAACAAGTATTTGAGTACAGCAAATTAGCTGTACTCAAAAAGAAAGACCTTGAAGATATTATTAGCTATTATGACCTACTAGGTTATGATGTAGTAGTAAAAGGTTCTGGCTCTAATTTATACGGTGATAGAGTCGATGTTAGATTTACCGTTAAATGGGACAAGAATGAATCTATAAATGAGAATGCTTAGCATTATACTTCTCTAGATTTATTCTCTCAGCAGTATTAATCTTTGTTATCATATCCATTAGAGTACTTCTACGAAGTAATCTAATCTTATGAATATCTCTAAACTCTCTGACATCAATCATGTCATTAAGCATCAAGATAATGTAGTACAAATCTGTGCTACCATAAATATCTAGTGCTAAGTGTTTAGGATTATATCTATATTTCAACTGCTCCTCAAGGCTTAATGTACATTCGATTGCAGCTTCCTTGAGTTCTTCTATATAATCCCTCAAAATATTTCGTACCACGAAATTAATACTTCCCAATTTCTCCATATAGCAGAAATCGACATACCGATTTTCGGCATGGGCTTTGCCGGCAGTAACAAATTCGGATAGTGTATGAGCATTTTCAGGGGCAGTTGAATTGGTATAATCAAAGTAAGACATTAGTAGTCACCTCCAACGATGATAGGATTCTTAATATCACCAGAAGAGAACGACACTAAGAAGCGAGTCCCTGGTGGGATAAATTTAACAGGAAATCTTCTTGAGATTTCATAAGGCACATCGATTGTAATTACAGCCGATGTATTAGCACTGCCTAAAGGCAGATGACTAGTTTCTTTATTTAAAAGATTGCCGCCTTGGTTTTCAGTCTTCTCTATTTGATTAGAGTTTTCTTTAAGACCAACTAGACTCTGAATACGGAAAGTCTGTTTACCTGGAGTGTATTTATCGCAGGTTGTGAGCAATACAGCAATGTATGTATCATTATAAGCCATCTATAGTTACCTCCTTGGATAAAATAGAACTTGAGTATATAATATAAGTATGAGTAAGATATTTCTTATTATATTTATGTGAATGATTTAAAGAAGGAGTTTCCAAATGGCTCGTATAACCAAAAAAGAGTTAGCTAAACAGCAACGATATTACGATACAATGAATCATAATGCTGAATTATTTTCAGATCGTATGATTCAACGACTAGGTCTTATTCCATTTATCAATGACAATCTTCTTTGTTCCGAGGAGTCATTGGAGAATAACGAACTATTATACTTTACCTATGATGGTAATAAATATATCGATTATGGAATGTATAATCGACTAAAGGAACAAGCAATAAATGCTACTGGAGATCCAGAAGCTATTCCAGAACTACCATTAGGGATTAAATTATTTGATCCTTATAACGATATTAAACTCTGTATCAATTGTGTGTGTTGGTTCCTTGAAGTAAACCTCAATAAAGATACAGATAGAATTCTATTCTTAAATGTAACTAATGCTAAGATGAATGATCTTGGTCACGCTACAATCAAATTCGATAACATGTATGAGATTTCTGGTAATGAATATCATCGTGACTGTATCAAGTATCTAGATTTGATCTATAAGATTGATGATGCTAATGTCTTTGAATATATAGACTTAGCTAAATTGGATATTGGTACTTATGAAGAATTTGAACAACCTGAAAATCCAGATGGATTAATCACTGTATTCAGAAAAATTTAAATTGGAGATTAATTATGATAGAATTGAGTCAAGAACAAGAACGAGTTGTTCAAGCCGCCGTTGATTTTTATCATAATTCATCAGAACAAGTATTTCAATATTCTGGCAAAGCCGGAACGGGTAAATCTGTTGTTATGATGGAGATAATTCGACGTCTGGGTTTAATGCCAGAAGAAGTAGCACCTATGGCTTATATTGGAGCCGCTGCTATTGTTCTAAGAACTAAGGGATTGATGAATGCTAAGACTATTCACTCCTGGCTCTTTGAACCAAAATGGGAATATGATTACGATAATATAGATCCATATTTCAATAGACCAAAAAGAAAGTTGGTATTTGTACCAACTCCTCTTATTGGTAAGAAGCTAATCTGTATAGATGAAGCTGGTTCAGTTCCATATTCTCTTAAGAAAGAAATAGAGTCTCGTGGAATTAAGATTATTGCTGCAGGGGATTTAAACCAATTACCTCCTGTAGCAGATAGACCAGCATACTTATACGATGGTAAGGTTCATATACTCAATACCATTATGAGACAAGCTCAAAGTTCAGCGATTGTGTATCTTGCAGACCGTATTTTAAATAACCTACCAATCTATCGTGGATTGTATGGCGATGTAAATGTAATCTATGAAGATGAATTACATCCAGATATGTTTAAAGTAGCAGATATTGTAATCTGTGGTCGTAATAAAACAAGAGAACGTTATAATCGTTTTATGAGAGAGCTAAATGGTATAGATCCTATGCTTAAGATACCAGCTTATGGTGAACAATTGATTTGTCGTAAGAATAACTGGTTGAGATCTGAGCATGGTATCAGTCTAGCTAATGGTTTGACTGGTAGAGTAATTAATGAACCATCTGTATTGGGAGTATCTGCTGATAGTTTCCATATAGACTTTATGCCAAATCTATTCCCATCTGTATTTAGAGACTTGAAATGTGATTTCAAATATTTCAATGCTGCTTATGAAGATAAAGACGTATTTAAGAGCGGTCATTATCGTCCAGCTGGTGAATTATTTGAATTAGGCTATGCTATCACTACACATATTTCCCAAGGTTCCCAATTTATGAATGGTATTTATATATCAGAATATATGAATAAGAATATAAATAGAAACTTAGACTATGTAGGTATCACTCGTTTCAGTAATACTTGCGTCTATGTTTTGAAGAAGAAGAAATTCTATTAGGGAGAATAAGATGGAATTGTATGAAAGACACCATAAATGTAGGAGGTATCGAAAAGGTAAAGTACGTGGTCTTTTCGATGACGATGAAGACACTTGTGCTGGATGTCATTACTATAACTGGCACAAAAATGAATGTAAATTTCCTTTCAAGGAGTTAACTGTACCTAGTAAACCGCATCATAAAAAGAGAGAATCAAAACCTCTAGTAGTAGATACAACAAATATAAATGACAAAAAAGAATTTATTATAAATAACCGAATATTTCTTATAGGTGTATTTATAGGCTCTTTTATTCTAACCTATTTCTGGGCTTTATTTGTTTACTGGAGGGAATAATATGAAAGATGATGCTAAAGTATTCGCACTGAGTGTAGTTATAATAGCTACAGTAGCTGCTTTTCTTATAGATTTTATATGGTAGGAGGGCATATATGGGACGTAAAATCAAACAACGACGTCATAGAAAGCTAGACTTATCTAAGACTAGATATAAAGAATCTTCCTGTGAAGATAAATCTGTAGATACAGATACTCTGACTGCAGTTAAAGAAGCCAACCAAGAGATCATGGAAAAGAAATCTAAGAAGGCTCGTAAATTTGATAATAATAAAGATCTACCAGCAATCCTCGAAAGGGATGTGTGCTTCGGCTTTGTCGAGCACTCTGATAGACCGCTAGCAGAGAACTTTAAAAAAAGTGGGATGTGCTATTGTTGTATGTTTTATGATATTAATAACGGTGGCGGCTGTACTTATCATCATGTAGAACTAGACGGCGATAGCATTTCTGGTAAGAAGATGTTGAAATATGTTACCATTGCCCAATCTATTATCATAGCGGCTTTAGTAATATTCTGTGTATTGATATTACTATGAGCAAGACTGTGTATATATTATTCTGGCTTCTGATATTTATCCTGTCCAGTGTATTCTGGACATGGATATTCAGATCAGGATATAATAAAATTCTCTATGATTATATAATATCTATATGGTAGAGTAGTATTAACTCTATATAAATTATATTTTTATCAAAGAAAGGAGAAATACCTATGCAAAAATTAACAAGAACAGACTTTATCCAACCATTTGTGTTCTTGGATGAAGAAAACAAACCGATTGTTCCTTCAGAGATTAAGAAGTATTTACTACTAATAGAATTCAGTGAATCTTCAGACACTCCAGTGGAACAAGAACGAACTTATGCGGTAATTGAAGGTCGTGGTAATGCGGCTAAAGAAATTATCAAGAATCTACCAGATCTTTATGGTGAAGATTCTATCAATTGGTTCAAATCTATGATCATCTCTGATTCTCAAAAGATCAGTGATGGTATTTCATTCTATTCTTTCATCAGAATGCTTTTAGAAAATAATATGCTAGCCGAATCCGACTGGAATAATATTATCTTCAATGGATCTGATGAAGGTTTCGATTTATCTGTATGGAATGAATTCATTCTAGATAAAGCCGAACAAATTATGGATTTGGATCCAATCGATCCAGAATTTGGTGAAGATACATATGAAGCCCGCATAGAAGCATTCTATCGTTGGGATTTATATGGTGATGAGGAGGAAACTAATGGCTAAACCTAATAAAAAGTCTAATTATGGTTCTGCATTCTTCGATCCTTTGATTAAATCTAAAGGTGATACTTTTATGATCATGGAACGTCCTGAACGTTTAATGAAAAAAGTACCAATGCTCCTTAAAGATTTAGCATATGGAAACATCACAGAGAAATACAATAAGTATTTCACATATGACTTTGTAACTCGCATTGTCATTCCAGCATTACAAACCTTACATTTGAATGCATTGATTCATTATAATGCAACTAAAGAGTTCTATGAGAAATATGGTTCTCAAGATATCTTTACTGTATTACAAACAGATGGAGAACTTCTAGCTGTTTATGATATTGCTTTATCTGGTTTCAATGATATGGTAGCTTCCAATGGTAATTTAGGTTACTTAATTAGTATGGGTGTAAAATTAAAGCAGTATAAATTTATAATTTAATTTTTAATCTACATCTAACAATATTGTAAGAATACTCTTATACGAGTATGGAACTATTTTTATCCCATGGAGGTGAAATAATGGAAAAAGCACAAGTTATCGCTCTACGAGATGCTTTTATGAGCGTCTTGAGAT
>ENA-OWLE01000102-OWLE01000102.1-metagenome-genome-assembly--contig:-NODE-102-length-16257-cov-11.508024_pt1 | contig 16257 bp, 9 predicted proteins | sample MGYA00245345_ERZ651094 | MGnify/ENA primary metagenome ERZ651094 (study PRJEB26857, sample SAMEA4031770) | metagenome | biome: human; feature: oral; material: saliva | place: Philippines | collected 2014... | reverse complement strand
ACGCGTAGAAAATCTTCGCATCATCCAGCTCAGCAAAACGAGCCAGGTAGCGGCAGACAGCGCCACGCTGAGCCTTAGTCATCGAAGAGAGCAGCACAGCGTCCGGGTGGGTGATACCGTTGTCGCGGCTCGGCGCCGAATCGCCAAATCCCGGCTCGTATTCAGAGGTGATATTGGTAAAGCTCATCGGTGAGTACCTTTCCTTTGGGGTGTTTCTTAAGTGCAACGCTGCATCAGCGCAGACGCTACGTATAACATTGCGGACAGAATCGCGGAAGCGACCGGAAGTCTCTTCGCAGTAGTGGTTGTGATACCTCTAAACTACCCAAGAGCTAACCAATGTTCAAGAACCATTACGGAACTCCCCCATAGTGGACGCGACCCCGATTGTCAGGAAGGCCCGGTTGTCAGGAAGAAATCGGCGGCACATAGCAGCATATGACCGCCACGTTCCCGACCGAGCTAACCCCGCCCGGGATCCAGACCGAAACCGAAAGACAGTCCGAAAAGCAGAAATGCTGCCACACTCACGAGAAGTGCAGCAGCATTTCGAAAAACTAAGGATGCGGGCTACGCCATAGTTGCATAAAGACCGCGCTCGGCATCCTTACGGGCCAGCTCATAGGCGTGACCGTATGCGTAGAAAATCTTTGCGTCATCCAGCTCAGCGAAGCGCGCCAAGTAGCGGTAAACAGCTCCTCGTTCTGCGCTGGTCATGTCGGAAAGCAACACGGGGTCCGGGTGCATGACGCCGTAATTGTGTACAGAAGCAGACCCGCCGCATGCAGGTTCGTATGCGGGGGTGATCATAGTCTGAGTCACCAGTATTCATCTTTCGTTGGTGCGCACGGTTGTGAAGCGTGCGCGAAGTTGAGTGATAGATACCGCCAATACCACCTCGACAAGCATCGAAATAGTATCCGCAGTACTGAATACTTTACCGTGAATACGGTGACTACGCCAATTAGGAGCACCTAGAGCTATCGTCAATCACTAAATGCACAAAGATGCATAAAATGGCGGATATACGCCCACACCGAGCGGGACTAATCTATACCCCGTTCGCCTGTGCCGTACTGGTCTGGACTGCATAAGTTTGAGACGCTCCCTTCTCCCCCGCGCTCGCCACGGCGTCATCCCCATCGTCCTCGTCACCATCAAGACCCAGAAGAGCCGTCACCATCGGCAGAGGATTGAAATCGCCCAGCTGACCCGTACGGTCAATCTTGCGCATCATGAACGCACGCTGCAAACGCCGCTGAGTCCACGGCGAAAGCACCATCATCAGCAGCGCCTCCACCACAAAAATGCCGACCAGAACCCACAGCAACAGATCCGAAGAACCCGCCTGCTCACGCAGCTGCTGAGCATCCGTCACCAAACGATCAAAACCCTCAGAATGCAGGCGCGAGGTATCAAGCCCCGTCAACGCGGACAGGCTCACCGGCGAGGCCACATTCAGCAGCACCGACAACATCAGCAGAAGCACCGCATACAGCCCGTAATGCATGGTGCGCATCAGCTTCTTCACACGTGTAAAACCGTTGTTCAGTTCCGCACCAATATCGGCGAAAGCCGCCGCCTTCTGCGCCTGCTCACCCGCCGGCATCATGTGCGGCACCAGGCGGTGCGAAAGCATCAACGGCACCGGCGAACACGCATCAAAATACTGCATGTGGCTATTCACCGACGGGCCCGGCAGGGTCACAAACGTAACATCCACACCGGTGGGCTGAGTAATATTCGACCTGCCGATACTGTCTCCACGAGCGGAAATCTCGCACCGGTCAGCCACATCAAGCTCCTGCAGCATCGGCGCGTAGGCGCGCACATACAGGTGGCAGGCACTACGCACCGACATCATGAGCACCAGGATCAGAGCACCCCAAAACGCCACGGAGGCGGTGGTCAGCTCAGGGACAGCGCCCTCAACACGCAGCTGAGCCAGCAGCAGCATGAACACCGCGTACAGCATGAAAACGCCGTGCACGAAGAGCACCGGAATCAGCCACTTCACGTAGGCGCGCGTACCGTATGGGTTGACCAGGCGCGCATCAGTCGGACGCACATCAGCCGGGCTCTTCGCGGAGAAAGTTGCGGAGGTATTTACGGAGGCACTCGCCCGGCTTTCCCGGCTTTCCCCGGCGCTCCTGCGGACAATACGCGCCCACCCCTTCAAAGCACCCAGTACGCTCGCAACCAGCGGTACCACACTCAATGCCAGGGGCACCAGCATCGCATAGTGCAGCAGTGAACGGTACGGACCAAACAGCAGGGACGCCTCCACCAGCCAGGAGAACGCCGCGACCGCGCTCACCCACAGCAGCATTGCGCGGTTACGGTAGCCGCCGGCGGCATCCAGACGCTCCGGAATGTCGTTGCGGTCACTAGCGATAATACTAATCGGGACCACACCGCTACCCAGACCGTAGAAGAAATGAATCGGCTTCTTACCCGCCGCCGCACGGCGACGCAGCAGCTCATAGCCCAGGTAGCCGCCCTGCGAATGGGCAATAATACCCACCGCATCGCTACGGGAGCTCAAATCGTCCAGCTGACGATCCAGACGCGCATAAATACGCTCCAAATCGAGCGACTGCGGACTGGTCGCCGTCTGAATCAGCTGCGTCGGAATAGCCTTCACCAGCGCCCACAGCTCACGGGCACGACGAGCCAAAACCCAGCCCACAATACCCAGGCCGAGCACCGCCGCAAGAGCCGTAAACGCACCCTGCGCAGTGCCCAGGGACTCCACAAAAGCATCACGGAAGGTCATCATAGCCATCGCCGCCAGCACCAGCCACAGTGCCACATTCACAAACCGGGCCGTCGAGCGCAACAGGTTCCCGGCACGCTCACGCAAGGTCACGCCGGGGCGCTCATAGTAGAAGCAGAACATCAAAAACAGCGGTAAAACCGACACCAACCAGGGCAAATGCTCCTTCAACGGGCGGTAATGCCGCGGCCGCCAGAAACCCTCCTGAAAAAGGAGGCTGCGGCGAGTGACCGTGCGCACCGGGCGCGGTTTCGGCTGAGGCAGGCGCGGAAATTCAAGATGAGGCAGCTCGATACTGGGTAGCTCAATGTTCGGGAGCCCCACCTTGGGCAGTGCTACCTTGGGCAACTCAACCTTGGGCAGCTCCTCCGCCGGGGCACCCTCAAACACCGGAAGACCCAGCACGCTCACATCAAACGAGGGGCGCAATACCGCCCACTTACGCAGACGGTACTTACGCGCAGAGTCCAGAGTTTTCTCCAGCAGAGTGCGGTCCGGAAGATTCTGCTCATCAGCTTCAGAAGGTGAGGTGGTCTCTTCCTGCGCGGAGTTCTCTTCAACCCCCGAGCTTTCAACCTCCGGGCTTTCCTCCGCCGGGTCGGCAGGGTACTCCGTGCGCTCAATCGTCAACGAATACGTCAACTCGCTATGGTGGCTCAGCGGATTCACCTCAGCGGCAGGCGGGAAGGTATCACCGTCAGGAATCACCTCAACACAAACTCGCCCAGAAGCCTCCGCAGCGGGGCTCTCGTCAGAGAGGGCAGCAGAATCCGTGTTCAGCGCCAACAGAGTCTGCACACTATGCGCCACCGGCTTGCCAAAATACGCGAGCGTCTCACCGTGATTCTGGTAGCCGATGCCGTGAATCAGCAGCACCGCCGCGTCATGGTGCTTACCCTTACGGTGCAGGGCACTCTTCGGATGCACAGAAGCATACTCCGCCAGCCGCCGCTGCTCACCGTCAGGCAGCGCACTACCCTTCAGCAAATGAGGCACCTTAGACATGCCTCTCACCTCCTCGCCTCTGCGCACAGCGCGCCCGCAAGCCCGCGTGGCTCAACGCTCACAGCACGTCCAGGCCGTCGCAACGAATCTGAACCGGCCGCTCCCCCACGTTCTTCTTCAACGCCGCAATCGTTGCACGCGTAGCACGCAACTCGCGGGTCACCTGCTGGGCAATGCCGTACGAGAAGAACATCAGGGTACGCCAATCGCCCTGAACCGGCGCCTCCTCAGAATCCTCCACAAGAGACTCCGACCAGGCAAAATACCCCTGATCCAAAGGAACCGGACCCACAATACGCAACTGTTCACGCACGCGCTCATCCAGCGCAGAAGAGCCCAAGAACTCCTCCATGAAGGCGCGAACATCCGCCTCCGCACCGGTCACCGCAGCCGTACGAACCGCCGGAGGCAGACCCGTCTGAGCGCGCTCCTCCAACTCCTGGCGAGCAAACCACGCCGGATCCCAACGCACCAGCGCCTGCTCCACCGGCGACGGCGAAGCAGTCGTCACCACCGTACCCTCAAGCGCCGCCGGGCGAACCAACGCCGCCGCATTCAACCAGCGACGCAACGCCGCCTCCGGGGCACGCAAGGAATCAAAACGAAGCATCTTATCGGCATCCAACAAAAGCGCCGCCGCATAGCCGCCAAAAGCCACCGGCTCAGCACCCGGAGTCGCCACCACCAACGCAGGCTCAGGACCAACCGACGCCCGCACATGGTCACCCGCCGAAGAAATCACCGGAACATTCGGGAACGCCCGACCCAGCTCCTCAGCAGTACGAGTCGCACCCGCCGCAGAATAACGCCAATGCGTAAAACCACACTCAGAACAACGCCACTGCTGCGCCAGACGACCACACCACGAACATGACGGAACCGACGAACCCGAAGCCACCGACAGAGGCCCGCTACACTCGCCACAACGCGCCGGCATGCGGCAACGCTCACACGAAAACGACGGAATATAGCCACTACGCGCCACCTGCACCAGCACAGGACCACGCGCCAACGCCCGACGAGCATGCTCAAACGCCAGATGCGGAATACGCGCCATCGCCGCCAACGGGTCACGCGCCAGCTCAAACTCCGAACCCGTCGAAAAAATACGCGGCGAATACTCACGCACCAGCGCACGCGGCGCACGCACATGAGACGCCCAGCGGGTACGCACCAGACGCGCCGCCTCACTACTCATGCTGAACCCGGCAAACAGCGCCGCAGTATTCTCAGCCGCAGCACGCAGAAGCAACACATCACGGGCATGGCAATAGGGGGCGCGCTGCTCCAGAAGCGAAGAATCGCCGTCATCCCAGCACACCACCAGGCCCAGGTTCGCCACCGGCGCATAGGCTGCCGCGCGGGTACCAATCACCACCGGAACCCGCCCCAAACGCGCCTTCACAAACCCGTGATAGCGAGTATGCGGAGTCGAATCAGAACTCAAACGCACAAACGAGTCAGCGGGCAGACGCTCGGCGAGCGCCGCCTCCAGAAGATCCAGGTTCTTAGCGGTCGGAACCACCGCAATAGCGCCGCGGCCACTCGTTGCGGCGGCGGCGAGTGCGGTCGCTAAAACATCCGCCCAGGTGTGCTCCAGGTGGCCGGGAAGAACTGTCATCACGGCGCGGGTCGCGGCACCGGCGGCAACGTCCTCAATGAACTCCGCACCGTTCTCGTAATCGGAGAAGACGGAGGCGGCATCCGGCGCGTCCGGGTTCAGCTCCGGCGGGTCCAGCACGAAGGGCGCGGGTGCGCCGGGGGTGGCGAGCCAAGCGTACGGGTCGGCATGAGTGGAGGCGGTAGAAGACTCGGGATCCGCGTGCTCGGGAGCCGCGCTCTCGGGGTTGCTCTCGGGAGCATTTTCCGCACTATTTTCGGGGACATGCACCCCAGCAGGCTCGCTCAGATACGCCGACTCGTAACCCGGCAGAAGAGGCGCGTACTTCTTATCCAGGGCGGCAATACGCGGCGGCACCGCCAGACGCAAAACATTCGCCACCGTCGAAGCGTAACGGTCGGCAAGAGCCTCGGCAAGCGCAAAAATTTCGGGCGCAACAGACGGCACACGCGACAGCACCGACTTAAGCGGCATCAACGAAGTGCGCGTCCAATCGGTCGTGGCGGCGCGCTCCTCAATGTAACCGGTCAGCTCGTGACCGTTGAACAGTACGCGCACGCGAGCGCCGGGCACCGCATCCTCACTCAGCTCAGCGGGCACACGGTAATCAAAGGTGCGGTCTACCTGCGGCAGAGTGCTATCCACACGCACACGCGCCACGGGGTTCGGCACGCCGCTCGCCTCCAGCTCGGCGGCAACATTCACCGGCTCCGGGGCAGCCGGAATCAGGGCATCACGAAGTGCAGGAAATCCCTGCAACAGGTCAAGCTGTTGCAGGGATTCCTGCTGAGCACCCAACGGTGCCGAAGAGTTCGATTCAGAATTGCTCTGAGTCACCCGAATCAGCGTGCTCCTCTACCCTGACAGAGATTAGGAGGAGGACACTGCCGAACGCAGCGCATCCACGCGGTTCAGGCGCTCCCAGGTGAATTCCGGCTCGGTACGACCGAAGTGGCCGTGAGCTGCGGTCTTCTTGTAGATCGGGCGGCGCAGATCCAGTTCGTTAATGATTGCCAGCGGGCGCAGGTCGAAGACCTCACGCACAGCCTTCTCAATCTTAATCGGGTCGACCTTCTCGGTGCCGAAGGTTTCAACGTACAGACCGACCGGCGCTGCCTGGCCGATAGCGTACGCAACCTGAACCTCGGCGCGGTCGGCAAGACCGGCACCCACAATGTTCTTCGCAACCCAACGCATTGCGTACGCTGCGGAACGGTCCACCTTCGACGGGTCCTTACCGGAGAACGCGCCACCACCGTGACGAGCCGAACCGCCGTAGGTGTCCACAATAATCTTGCGGCCGGTCAGGCCCGCGTCACCCACGGGGCCACCCTGAACGAAGCGGCCAGCGGGGTTCACAATGAACTTAGCGTTGGAGGAATCCAGATCGACGCTGCCCAGAACCGGTGCGATCACGTGCTTCTCAATGTCTGCACGCAGGTCAGCCAGGTCGTAGCTTGCGGTGTGCTGGCTCGAAACAACCACGGTGTCCACGGAGACGGGGACGTTGTTCGAATCGTAGCCGAGGGTCACCTGGGTCTTGCCGTCGGGGCGCAGCTCGGTCAGCAGGCCGTCCTTACGGACCTTGGTCAGACGCTCGGAGAGGCGGTGCGCCAGCCAAATCGGGGCGGGCATCAGCACGTTCGTCTCGTTCGAAGCGTAACCGAACATGATGCCCTGGTCGCCCGCACCCTGGCGGTCGTACTCGTCAGCAGCGATACCCTGACGAACCTCAAGGGATTCGTACACGCCGGCGTTAATGTCCGGGGACTGCTCGCCGATGGACACGGACACGCCGCAGAACTCACCGTCGAAGCCGCGGGTGGAGGAATCGTAGCCGATACCCAGAATGGTCTCGCGCACGATGGAGGGGATTTCGACGTAGCTGGAGGTGGTCACCTCACCAGCAACATGCACCTGACCGGTGGTCACCATGGTCTCCACAGCAACGTTCGCTGCGGGATCCTGGGCAATGATGCCGTCAAGGATGGCGTCAGAAATCTGGTCACAAATCTTATCGGGGTGGCCTTCAGTCACCGACTCGCTGGTGAATAGGCGCAGATGGTTATTACTCACGGTTTCCACTCTACTGGTTGAGGGCGCGCGAACATAGCGCGCTCGTAATGATGACGGTTTCCTTCAATTATGACACGTTTGTTAAGCGCTATTACGAGGCGGGACGCAGCCACCCGCCGGGCGGCTTCTTCACCCGGCACCACCGGGTGCATAGATCAGCACCACCGGGCACTTAGGCCAGCGCCGCCAGAATCTTCTGAGCCAACGCCGGACCAATACCCGGCACCGCCGTCAGCTCCTCGGCACTCGCCTGCTTAATCTGAGCCACCGACCCGAAGTGCTTAATCAGCGCGGCACGCTTCACCTCGCCCAGACCCGGCACTTCATCCAGGGCGGAAGCGACCATCGCCTTACCGCGCTTAGAACGGTGGAAGGTGATAGCGAAACGGTGCGCCTCGTCGCGGATGCGCTGCACCAGGTACAGCGCCTGCGAGGTGCGCGGCAGCACGACCGGGTAGTCGTCGTCCGGTAGCCACAGTTCCTCCAGACGCTTAGCGATGCCGGCAACGTACACATCCGTAATGCCCAGGTCGCTCAACGCGGCGGAGGCGGCAGCCACCTGAGGCGGGCCGCCGTCAACGAGCACGAGGTTCGGCGGGTAGGCGAACTTCGCAGGCTCGGGCGTGGAGGCGTCAATCTCACCGGAGTGCACGGGCGCTGCTTCACGTTCCGCCTGCTGCGCCAGGTGCCTCTTGAAGCGGCGGGTGATGACGTCGTACATGCTGGCGGTATCGTCACGCGCGGCGTCGCCGGTAATGCTGTAGGTGCGGTAGGCGTTCTTCGCGGGCATGCCGTCCTCAAAAACGACCATGGACGCGACCACGTTCGTGCCCTGCACATGCGAAATGTCGTAACACTCGATGCGCAGCAGCGGATCGGGTAGTTCCAGCGCCTCCTGCAGCTCCACGAGGGAGGCGCTGCGCGTGGTCAAATCGCCAGCGCGGCGGCTCTTGTGCAGGGTCAGCGACTGGCGCGCGTTCTCTGCAACCGTCTTCATGAGTTCTGCCTTGTCGCCGCGCTGCGGGACGCTAATTTCCACGGGGCCGCCGCGCACCTCCGCAAGCCAGGACGCCAGCTGCTCCTTATTCTCGGGCTCCACCGGCACCAGCACGGAACGCGGAATATCGTAGCTGTTCAGGCTCTTCTCGGCGTCCTTCTGGGAGGCGAGGCTCGCCGCAATATCGCTGTACACCTGCGCAATCAGCTGCTCGATGAGCTGCGCTTCGGTGCTGTCGTTGACCTTCTCCACAATCCAGCCGCGCTGGCCGCGGATCCTGCCGCCGCGCACGAAGAACACCTGCACGGACGCTTCCAGGTCATCCTCGGCGTAGGCGAACAGGTCGGCGTCCACGGTCGCGCCGAGCACCACGGCGTTACGTTCAAATGCCTTAGTCAGCGCGGCAATATCGTCGCGAAGAATCGCGGCGCGCTCAAAGTCCATATCAGCCGCGGCGGCTTTCATTTCCGCGGTCAACTGGGCGATATGCTTCTCAGCACCACCCGCCATGAACCGGGTCAGCCCGCGCGCCAACTCGCGGTGCTCCTCGGGGCTAATCTTGCCCACGCACGGCGCCGCGCACTTATCGATATAGCCGAGCAGACACGGGCGGCCACTATTCTTCGCGCGGTTAAACACGCCGTTCGTGCAGGTGCGCACCGGGAACACGCGCAGCAGCGCATCCAGGGTTTCACGAATCGCCCACGCCTGCGAATAGGGGCCAAAATAGCGCACGCCCTTACGGCGCTCACCGCGAGTCACCATCGCGCGCGGGTACACATCATTGACCGTAATCGCCAGGTACGGGTACGACTTATCGTCACGGAACGCAATGTTGAACCGCGGCGAGAACTCCTTAATCCAGGTGTATTCGAGCTGCAGGGACTCCATTTCGCTCGCCACCACGGTCCACTCCACACTCGCCGCCGTATGCACCATCGCGTAGGTCTTCGGGCTCAGCGTCTGCGGGGACGCAAAATAGCTGTTGAGGCGGTTGCGCAGGTTCTTCGCCTTGCCCACGTAGATGACGCGGCCGTCGGCATCGCGGAAACGGTAAACGCCCGGGTCGGTGGGGATTTCGCCGGGGGCGGGGCGGTAGCTGGAAGGCTCTGCCATGGGTACTTTCTCCTCGCTCTGCTGGGCTTTACGGTGGTTCTTTACGGCGGTTTCTCTGCGGGGTTGCCGGAATCGTCTCGGGTGCGCACATACGACAAACCGCGCATCCTACACCGGGCTCCCCAAAGCGCGGGGGTCGGTGCGTGAATGCGCGGTTTAAGTCTACGCGGTATAGGCGGCGTGTGCCCTAGCCTGCGTCACGTGCGGCTGAGGGCGAAACGTTGTACTCCTTCTTGCGCGCCTGACCGGACAGCTGAGCAATCTCGTCCATAATCGTGTCCGTGGTGACGCGGCGCTGCTTGCCGGTCATCTTCTCGCCGGTCTTCTCAAAGTAGAGCGGCTTACCCACACGAATCGTGAAGCGGCGCGGGTAAATCATGTTCGAGCCGGGCTTCTGCAGGCGGTCGGTACCAATCAGACCGACCGGAACCACGGGCGCGCCGGTCATGTGTGCCAGCCACGCCACACCAATCTTGCCGCGGTACAGGTAGCCGTCGCGGGAGCGGGTGCCCTCGGGGTAAATGCCGAAGACCTTACCCTCCTGCAGCTTCTCCAGGGCAATGTCGAGTGCCTTGAGCGATTCGGAACGGTCGGAGCGGTTCACGGGAATAATGTCCACGGCTTCGAAGAACGCCTTCATCATCTTGCCGCGCGGGCCGGGGGTGTTCACGTACTCAGCCTTGGCGAGGAACGCCACGCGGCGCGGCATCATGGCGGAAATAATGATGGAGTCCAGGAAGGACAGGTGGTTGGAGGCGACAATCACCGGGCCGGTGGCGGGGAAGTTTTCGAGTCCGGTCACGCGGGCGCGGAAGACGGTGCGCAGGATTCCGGTGACTGCCTTCTGGGTGGATTTGTAGAGAAGCACGTGAACTCTCCTGATGTGCCGATAGATAGGTGCCGATAGATTGCGGGCTGTGGCGGCGGTCCGCCGTGGATGCGGGGTGAGCGACCCCTTCAGATGGTGCGCCGTGCGAGTGCACAGAATCTGTACTGAAAAAAAATTTGTACTGTATTTATTTGTACTGTGTTTAGTAGTACCGGGTTTTATTATTCCACACCCGGGTGTAGGAACGTGAGGGGCGCCGCGCTCCCCTTCCATATGCTGGGATGCGCCTCCCGCTCATGGTTCCGGCGAGAGCAGTGGTTCCGGCGAGTGCCCCGGTAGGAGCCCGAGTAGAAGCCCGGTTGAGTGAGCCTACGCAGATTCTGCCTCGGAGCCTTCTCCCCCTTGACACTCACCGTTACAGGCGGGGAAACGGCACGGAAGCTAAGGGTTCAACCTCAACGTAATATTTCAGGTTTTTCGCTGTGCGATTGCAGACTTTCCAGAAAAGTAGCCGCGTCACATTGTGACGCTACGTCAGCAAAGTTTCGTAAATACGCATTTAATATGCAAAAATGATAGCAGGGTGGGCTGTCGCACCTCCCTCAAGGACGATTCACCCCGAACATAGTGAGCCGCCCCTCCAGCGGATGTGCGTCGGAGCCACTCCACATACAAATTCCACGCACACTGGAGACATACACTATGGCTACAAAACCCGTCTCGCGTGCGCAGGCAGCAAAGATTGCCCGCCGCTCAGACACGGTCGGTGCCTATGCCGGAAAAGGCTGGGTACAGGCTGTTGCGTTTGTGATGCTCCTGGGCTTCACCATCATGGCAGTCCTTGCAATGCGCACCTACGCACTCTCCATGCCGCTACCCGACAAAATCGTCGGCAATGACGGCAAAGTCATCGCGACCCAAGAACAGATTCTGCGCGGTCAGGAACTGTTCCAGGGACGCGGCCTGCAGCAGTACGGATCCGTGCTCGGCCACGGCGCCTACCTCGGCCCCGACTACACTGCAGAATACCTGCGCCTGACCACCGATGCTGCCATCAAGGAGTACCGTGAGCAGGGCAAGCAGGACCCCCGCGAACTCGTCAAGAACGAGTGGCGCAAGGAGAACAAGTACGACGAGCAGACTAATACCATCACCTGGTCCGCTGGTCAGACCAAGGGCTACCAGCTCATGCTCGACCACTACCGCGACACCCTGATGAGGGGTGACACCTCGCAGGGTCTGTTCCCCAACGCCATTCAGAACGAAGAGGAACTGCGCGACCTCGTCGCATTCTTCGGCTGGACCGCATGGGCATCGGCGGCAGACCGCCCCGACCAGCCCTACTCCTACACCAACAACTGGCCTTCCGAACCCAACGTGGACAACAAGCCCACCGCGGATCTGATGGTCTGGTCGGCGCTCTCCCTGATTGCCCTCATCGGTGGTACCGGTCTGATGTTCGCCATCTACGGCCGCTGGTCCCGATCTATCGGCTGGCACGCGGAAGAGGCACCCGTCCTCGACTTCCGTCAGCCCGACGAAGTTCGCCTGACCCCCTCGCAGAAGGCAGCCTGCCTGCTCTTCGCAACAATTCTGGTGCTGTTCCTGCTGCAGGCTCTGGTGGGTGCACTCACCGAGCATTACCGTGAAGAACTCACCGGATTCTTCGGTATCGACATGGGTCAGATTCTGCCCTACACGGTATCTCGAACCTGGCACCTTCAGCTCTCCCTCTTCTGGACCGCAGGTGCGTTCCTGGCGGGCGGTATCTTCATCGCCCCGCTGATTACCCGCCGCGAACCCAAGAAGCAGGGCCTGCTCACCTACGTTCTCATCGGCGCCGTGGTCTTCGTGGTCCTCGGCTCGCTGCTGAACGAATGGTTCTCTCAGAAGGGCCTCATCCCCAAGGAACTCACCGGCTTCTTCTCGCAGCAGTGGGAGTTCCTGGACCTGCCGCGATTCTTCCAGATTCTGCTCATCGCGGGTATGTTCATCTGGATTGCCATCGTCTGGCGTACCCTCTCCGCTCGTCTGAAGGGCTCGAAGAAGACCTCCCTGCCGTGGCTGTTCCTCTTCTCCGGCCTCGCCATCCCCATGTTCTACGCGGTCGGCCTGCTCGCAGGTCAGCGTACTCACGTGACCGTCGCCGAATTCTGGCGATTCTGGGTGGTTCACCTCTGGGTGGAGGACTTCCTCGAACTGTTCACCACCGTCATGGTGGCGTACATCTTCGTGCTGCTCGGCGTGGTCCGCGAGCGCATCGCAATCTCCATCATCATGATGGACGCCGTGCTCTACTCCGTCGGTGGTGTGATCGGTACTCTGCACCACACCTACTTCGTCGGTACTCCCTCCGAGCAGATGGCATTCGGTGCGTTCTTCTCGGCTGCTGAGGTTATTCCGCTGACCTTCCTGACCGTTGAGGCGTGGGGCTTCATGCAGCTGGGTGCTCGCCAGTACTCCAACCGCACCAAGCCTTTCCCGCACCGTTGGGCTGTTATGTTCCTGATTGCTGTGGGCTTCTGGAACTTCCTCGGCGCTGGTGTGTTCGGCTTCCTGATTAACCTGCCGATCGTGTCCTACTTCGAGATTGGTACCGCGCTGACCGCAAACCACGCACACGCCTCCATGATGGGTGTGTACGGTATGCTCGCGATTGCGTTCGCGGTGTTTGGTCTGCGCTACCTGCTCCCGGAGAACAAGTGGCCTGAGAAGGGTCTGAAGTTCTCCTTCTGGACCCTGAACATTGGTCTGCTGTGGATGTCCTTCATCTCGCTGCTGCCGCTGGGTATTGCTCAGCTGTACAAGTCCGTGGGTGAGGGCTACTACGAGGCTCGTTCCTTCGCGTTCATTCACGACGGTGCTTCCGCCGTGATGGGTTGGATGCGTATGCCCGGTGACGTGATCTTCCTGGTCGGCATCATCCCGCTGATCAAGCTGGCGCTGCTGGGTATCAAGGAAATCTTCTCCAAGAACGCTAAGGAGACCGTCCTGGAGCTGCCCGAACCTCCGCTGTATGAAGAGGTTGAGGACGCTCGCATCGCAGAGTTCGCCGGCGCTAAGGCTGCCGAGGAGCTGCCCGAGCAGACCAGCCCCTACCGTAGCGATCGTCGAGGCTAACCATGCCTGAGCAGATTGCTGGAGTTTCTTTCCTCGTGTGGCTGGCCTGCGCGTACGCGCTCGGCCTGGTCGCCGTGGGTTGGGGCTTCGATATTCTCGCCAAGCGCACCAGTCAGCGCATGGTGGCGGCGCGAACCTTCGGGTTCACCTACCACGAAGAGAGCGACGCGTGGCTCTGCCCCGAAGACCAGTGGCTGTGGGCGACCGCATTCGACTCGGATAACCGAGTGATGCGTTACCGCGCCAAGCCCAGCGTGTGCAACACCTGCCCGATTAAGGACAGCTGCACCGTCTCGGCGAACGGCCGCGAGCTCACCCGCGAAGTGGACGAATGGCCCTACTCCGAGTCGGGTCGTTTCCACCGCGGACTGGCGGTTGCCGTGTCGCTGCTGGGTGTGGTCATCCTGATTGGTGCCGCTATCGTCTGGCACTCCCCGCTGGAGCTTCTGGTGGAGGGTGCCGTCGCGGTGGTCTGCCTGTCGCTGACCTACCCGCTGGCTGTGAAGCTCATGCGTTCCCCCGCGAACTTCGAGAACGATCCGAAGCATATTCACGCATCCACCGCTGATGAGTCGGTGAACGTGAAGATGGACCGTTTCGCGGCGAAGTGGGGTGGCGTGTCGAATGAGCGTAAGCGCCGTACCGATCAGGCACGCAAGCAGATGATTGCGGAGGCAACCCTGCCGGTTCGCACCTCTGCCCTCGACCCGGACCGCCCCGCATGGAGCGGTACCGGCACCTCGGTTAAGCGACTGCACAAGACCACGAACGAGGTCTTGCAGGAGCAGAACCTGGCTGAGGTTGAGGCGGCTGAGGAAATGGCGAAGAAATAGCGCTGCATAGGTTTTTCCGTTCCGGCGGCTGACCGGCTGACCGGTCCCGTCTGTTAGCTTCGGTGGCTACCCCGTGTGGATTTCTCTTTTCTTCCTCTTTTGAGCTTCCATGCGGGGTGCCTCCGGGGCACCGACCCGCCGCGACGTCGCCGGGACGGAAAATTCCCCTCCCTAAACCCCCACACACAGCCCGGTACCGGGCAACCCCTACTACACACCCCTACTACCTGCACCGTATGAGGCGCGGGCAGGTGGGCACACATACCGTCCTCCCCCAATACTTGTGAAGGAAAACCATGGATCCCGTCACTTTGGCAACTATCCTCATCCCAGTTGCCGTCATTGTTCTTTTTATTCTGATTCGTATGTTCCGCGTCATCCCCGAATACGAGCGTGGCATCTCCTTCCGCTTCGGTCACCTGCGTTCGGAGCTGAAGCCCGGCCTGAACGTCGTGTTCCCCCTCGTTGACTCCCTGCAGCGCGTTGATATGCGTGTTATCACCCTGACCATTCCCCCGCAGGAAGTCATCACCAAGGACAACGTCCCCGCCCGCGTGAACGCCGTGGTGCTCTTCCGCGTGACCAACGCCAAGAACGCTGTGCTTGAGGTTGAGAACTACCCGATTGCCACCAGCCAGATTGCGCAGACCACCCTGCGTTCCCTGCTCGGTCGCGTTGACCTGGACACCCTGCTCGCGCACCGCGAGGACCTGAACGAGGACCTGCGTTCCATCATTGGTTCGCGCACCGAGCCGTGGGGTATTCAGGTGGAGCTCGTCGAAATTAAGGACGTTGAGATTCCCGAGGCTATGCAGCGCGCCATGGCTCGTGAAGCTGAGGCTGAGCGTGAGCGCCGCGCAAAGATCATTTCGGCACGCGGTGAGCTGGAGGCTTCGAGCGAGCTGAAGGAAGCATCCGACATTCTGAGCCAGTCCCCCGCCTCCCTGCAGCTGCGTTACCTGCAGACCCTGCTGGAGCTGGGTGCCGACCAGAACTCGACCGTGGTCTTCCCGCTGCCCATGGACGTGATCGGCCCCCTCGTGGGCGCACTCAAGGGCGAGAGCAAGTAGACCGTAGACCTTGCGTCTGCTGAGGCTCTTACGTGCCTATCGCAAAAACCTCGAGTACCATAGGTGCTCGAGGTTTTTGCATACCCGGATCTTTTTCACCACCAAGGATCATGATGACTGCTCGCTTTGCACTTTTGCTCTCCAGGATTCCAACTCCGCGCCGCTACGGGCGGATTATGGCGCTTCTCTTAGCATCCCTGGGTGGAGCGGTCGACGTTTTCTCGCATATTCATTACAAAGCGCTGGTTGCCACTCAGACCGGTAATTTTATCCTTCTCGTTGCTGATATGAGTCACAGTTCGCAGCAGGCTATTCACATGCGTTGGCTCTCAGTGATTTTCTTTAGCCTGGGGTACCTGGGCGGTCATCTTCTGCATGATCTTTTGGGGCAGAGGGCACACCTGAAACACTGGCGTATTTTTACTCTGGTGCCTTTCCTCCTCGTCTGTTTTGCGACTCCTCTGATTCACCGGGTGAGCGAGCACGGGATCCAGGTGGGAGCGTTGGCGTTCACTATTGGCCTGCTCATTCACGCACTTGCAGACACGCGTATTGGTGAGAACCCATTTTCCCTGTTTATGACCAGCGGAAATTGGCGCAAAATGTTAAGCGCCTGGTACGCGGCCGCCTCCCTCTACACCCGTGCTATAGCTCATGCTTGCAGCAGCCGGAGGGAGCGTGCCGCAGGGAAGCGTGCTGAGGTTCGCCACCCGTCAACAGATACCGACCCCTCCCCCGCCCTACCTGAGGACACCCTCCCTGATGACGAGGGACGCCGCACCCGCAGACGTGCCCTGATGAAGGCTTTAGATTA
>ENA-OWLE01000101-OWLE01000101.1-metagenome-genome-assembly--contig:-NODE-101-length-16263-cov-4.319472_pt1 | contig 16263 bp, 19 predicted proteins | sample MGYA00245345_ERZ651094 | MGnify/ENA primary metagenome ERZ651094 (study PRJEB26857, sample SAMEA4031770) | metagenome | biome: human; feature: oral; material: saliva | place: Philippines | collected 2014... | reverse complement strand
AGTTGCCCGATACTGCCGAAACCCTGAACAGCACGACAACACCTGCAAGTGCATCGGCTGGGAACTGGCACGAATCGACGCACCCGAACTGTACGACAAGTACATTAAGATGCACAGCCCCGGCAATACCGAAGAGGTGAACCTCAAGGAAGTGAACAAGGCATGGGGTAAGCTGTTGGCGGCTAACCAGCCTGACAGCTTGTGGCAATATCCGCCCCGCCGATAAACAAGAATCCTACGCCCCTAACTTGAAGAACAGGTTAGGGGCGTAGCTTTGCTATATGTCTAACAGGTACCATAGTAGGTAAGTAATCTACTCTAGAAAGTGAACCATTTTTTTGTTTACCGTATTCATACTGCTACTTTTGGCTATCTTCATTGCCTACCGTGTACACGAAGCAATAAGCGCGTGGCGACTTGCACAAGGAATCAAAGAATTTAAAGAACGAGGATTCAAGGGTGCTATCCCGCCATTCAACCCCACACCCCTAGAGTTTAAAACTGGTCTTGTCTTATTATTCATAATTATCTCTGCCATTGGAACGAATATACTAGATGACCGCTTCATCCCCTACTTCATTGAGGGGTTACTTGTGGCACCCTTCATTCCTATTTTTTTCTTCCGCTCTGATATTCCAGAGGAAACCCCCGATGCGCCGGGTGGGTGGCTTGTGAATTATATTGACCCCATGAAATGCGAGTGGTGGATTAAGGAAAACCCGGTTGCCCTCTGGGAATATGGATATAAGCAGTACGGTAGGATTATGGTTGCTTCAATCGTGAACATAGTCATATACGCTACCCTTATAGTTCTCGTGATACTAACCCCTAACGCTTAGGTATTGGCAGTGAAGGCATACCCGCACCACAGTCGATAGAATCTAAGACTACACCCCTAACTTGAAGAACAGGTTAGGGGTGTAGCTTTGCCATATGTAAATCTGGTATAGTGGGCAGTGAACATTTCTCTACAGAAAGAATAGTTATCATGTTTCTAACGTTACTAGTGCTACTGCTTGTCGCCTTCATTCCATTTCAGGTCTATAAGGCGGTAGTTGCATGGCGGCTCACAAAAGGAATCAAAGAGTTTAAAGAACGAAATTTCAAGGGGCCTCTACCGTCCTTTGACCCAGTGCCTTCAGAGCTGAAAAGTTTCAGTTTCATCTTCATGCTTGTTGCTGTTGCGGTGACTCTAAAGCTAGATACTCAGGTTGTCCCTTACGTTATTGGCGGGCTAATTATTGCCGCAATCATACCGGCGTTCTTTTTCAATAAGGACATTCCCGAAGGCGTACCGGAAGACCCAGGTTTTGAAGGTTTTGAAATACTGTTCGGGTGCGACCGTCTCACCCATGATTGGTGGGTTCATGAAAACCCAACCGCCCTATGGGAATACGGCTACAAAGAATACGGCAAGATTATGATTAGCTCAATCCTAAAGATTATTGTCAGCGTTGTTCTGATAGTCCTTGCAGTGGTAAGCCCTAATGTTAAGGCGTTGGAGCTGATGCCTGATACGAAGGTTGAAAATGGCACGCACCAGACCGTAACCATTAAGTATCCGCTACGAGAGCTGGATAGTAATAATGAGCAACAGCAAGTAGCTCATGAAATCCAAAACACAGGCGGCACCACTAGCGATGCCCTAGTTGATACTGTCAAGAGTGCCAATAAGCCCACGAAGCCCCTATACGCCTGGGTGCAGGAAGGTGAATCACCGGCTAAGCAGGAAGTCACCTACACACCTAATAAGTACTTTATTATTGAAGACCAGGAGCCTGGTAAGGCGTATGTCGAGTACACGCCCTTGTATCACACCCGAATGACTGTTTTTGATGGACAGCAACTCTGTGTAGAAGGTCGAGACACCGGCTGTTGGGTAAATGCTTGGGATGCTGGACGTGCAAAAATTGCGTTCCATGTACCCAAGGGTGAAGCTCAGAAGTACATTAAGAAGAGTGACCAGTAACCCCCAGCGCCCTATCAGCAAATAATACCCCCGTAAGGTTATTAAATCTTACGGGGGTATTAGTATACCCAAATAAACCCCACAGGAAGTCATAGGCGGCTTTCTGTGGGGTTTATTTCTGTGTTGCAAGTAAGTGGAAGGCGTAACCAATTAGTCCACCTGAAGGGACTTCTAGGGGTGGGTGACTATAGGGGATTCATGTGAACCAGTATAGGGGTGACTATAAGGGCTCTTATGGCAAGTCATGGAACCATTCAGCCGATACTAGGGTAACCCAGGGACTACAAGGGCTCCAAGGGTTACTAGTAGAGTACCTGCGGTGACTATAGGGGATTCACCGGGGACTATTAGGGATTTTTGGGGGTGGTTATTTGGGAGTTTGCGGGGACTATTTGGGGGTGACTATAAGGGCTCTACCGGGGACTATTTGGGAGTTTCCGCCCCGTCTTAGGGGTGGTTGTTCCTTGTAATACCGGGGTAAAACGGGGTATTTGGGGCATAATGATTATAGATGGGGATAAAGATTATTACGCGCGCGTGAGATGGTTATATGGATTCACCCTGGGATTAGGTGGGGGGTAGATTATAGATAGCTGGGGGGTGGTCGCCTTGACGGGGACTATAAGGGCTCTAGAGGTGGATTTTTGAAGAATAAAAACAAGTGCTCTGAATCATTTGATGCTAATTTACGAGTACCCACAACGTGTCGTGAGGTATGCCCTGCATTTACTAGCCCAATACGGGGTGACAAGTAGATTTGCATCCATTCAGCAGTACTGGTATGCTGGGTGGGTGCCACCTTGAACGCTTAGGCGTATAACCTGATGGAGTGGTACGTGTCAGATTTTCCAATCACAAGGAGAACCATCTCTACCATGAACGAAAACAGCATTTCCATTTCCGACTTCACCATCCTCGGCTTCTTCGACGGCAAGTTCAACCCTGAAGACATTGCCACTATCAACGACCAGGACTTGACCGCTACCAACTTCCAGATTCGACAGGACGAAGACCCGGACGGCGTTGGTAATTCCATGAAGTCCTTGTTTGTGACGATTAGCACCGGTGGGTATGAGTTTGAGGCTGAGTTCCCGCTCACCTCACCTATCCTGTGTGACATTGCGGCTCTTATGGTTGATGCTCAGACTTTCCCGCTTGAGTTCAAGATTACCCACCTTGAGCGCTACAGTGGCAACATTGTTATGCGGTACGCTGACCCGGAGCCGCTGGAGCTAACCGCCTAACCTTATAGGCAGTCCTAGAAACCCCCTAGAGATAGTTAATCTAGGGGGTTTCGTTACCCCTGTGTCGAATGTGGCATGTTTCATATGGTTTCAGTTTGTATACCATCCCATAGTGTGCTATAATGGTTATATGACTAAGGGTTACCCTTGGAAGTCCACTAGTAATGAACTGTTAGGAGTCATGAAATGCCTATCTATATTGCAAGGTATGGTAAATCTCTCAAGGCGAGCACACTCATCCCTGTATGGCGCGCGCCCCGTGACCCGTCTACCGCTGGCACCCCTAACCCAAAGGCGGCATACAAAGGCACCCTATTTGACATTGCCAACCTGCATGTAATTCACTATGAATCCCGAAAGGCTTTTTACAACCGCGCCGGGCACATTATCTACAACGGATATATGAGCGGCGTTCGCGGCAATATCGGAACCTATGTCGAAGACCTGGAAACCAATACCCCTGGTCTAGTTACTGACACTCTCCGTAAGGGTACGTATGTACTCAATGAAGTGGCAAAGAATATCATGGGTGGAAACATTGTCGAAGGCAACGCTACCGTGAATGTCCCTAACGCCAACCTTGTTGCTACTGTCGTTTCAGATAATGCAACCATTCACGGTGGCTCTTTCACAGACTGCAAGGTTTCCGGCTCTGCAACCATTCATAGTGGCATCTATGAGCGCGTAAGCATTGCAGGCAATGCAAACCTGACTATCGAAGGTGAAACCACTATTGCAGGTAGCACCTTTGATGGTGATACCATCCTACACTATACGGCTAACGGCGCGTTTAATATTGGTGGACACAATACCCCCGAAAGTAACCGTGACCTATTGGCGGCTTTCAAATTCACTAGCTCCCTGTTTAACTGTGGGACGGTACACACCTTTTGCCTAGCTTCAAAGAAACATAACAAGGGGTGCAAGTGCGGCTTGTACGCACCGCAAGCTATCTATGGTTCCAAGGTTGCCCGTGAGTATATGGCACTAGTGAACGCCCGCTCCGTGGATATTGAGCACCTGGAAGCTCTAGAAGCTGAGATAAACAAGGAATTTACCCTGCGAACCATCGCTAAGTGGAGCCGTGAGCTTCGATAACCACCTATAGGTGATACCCCCTAGTGATAGTTCCACTAGGGGGTTTTATGCACTCACAATTAGAATGTGACCAGGTTCACATGGTTTCTACTTGCACACCCCGCTAGAGTGTGGCATAATAGTTACATAAGCAAAGGGGAAAACCCCGAAACACCCTATAGGAACCCCCTAAAGGAACCACCCCTAGAAAGGATTCATCATGGACGCTATCGCAAACATTACCTACGAGTTCGACGAGAAGAACGGCAACGGCTCGAAGTTTGCAACCGCCGAAATTATCGACACTGAAACCTGGGATGAATACGGCACCTACACCCTGCCGATTGGCACCCCCATTTCCGAATACTACAGCGACACCATGACCGACAGCGACATGGAAACCTGGGCGGCAATTGCAGAAAGCAACCTCAAGCTCCAGATTCTCGCAATCACCATGCTCAACCCCTTCAACGACGGAAAGCGCTACGGCTTCAAGAACGTCAAGGTCGAAGAAGCTAACATCGGCATCTTCCACATCATCGCAGAGGTAGTAGAGAAGTAGCCCCAAACACCAAACCCCCTATGGGTACATACACCACCCATAGGGGGAACCCTAAGCCACTACACACCGAAAGGAACCCCTACTATGAACATCTTCAAGCTCTTTAGCCACCGCAACAAGCGAACCCGCCAGCGCATCACCATCGAATACGACAAGAAGACCGGCACCATCACCGCCCTCCGACTCAACGACAAGAAGGGGCGACCCACCACCACCATCACCCGCCGCGCAACACTAGAACGCCTCAACTCAAGCAACCTCAAGCCCGTAATCCGAAACATGGAAAAGGGTGGCAACGCTACCCACTGGCTCCGATACAACCTCGCGGCAACCACCAACATGTACACCAACACCAATAACCCGCGCGCCAAAGCTAAAGACACCCACATTATCCACTGCGGCGGCGGTCGAATCGAAGCATACGTCACCCAGTAGAACAGGCGTGACGAAGCCCACACAAAAATAGTTAGCTTTCGACTTGCATACCCCGCACAGATGCGTTATAGTTATATACGTAAGGATGACAGGGAAACCTGAAAACCTTACATCGGATTGAAACTTCACACAAAGCCTGTACCCCAGGGGGTGCTAATCCTACAAGATAGCACGTAGCGTCAAACCTACTACAGGCACTTGCAAACCACAACAAGGTTTGCTATAATAAACTTGAGAGTACAGAAGCGATTCAATCGAGTTACTTCTAAACAATTATGGGAATTGCTAACAACTAATCACCTGCTGGCTCATAACCGGCGGGCTAGTTAAATACAACCTCGATTGAGACTAATTCTCTGTACCCTCAACATAACAACAGTTCATACCCCGCCGGGGGTGTTGCACCGAAAGGTGGCGCACAGAGTCAAACCTGTTATGGACACTTGCAGGGGGTATAACCCCTGTGCTACACTTGGAATTGTAGAAGCGCGATTATCGAGTTACTTCAACAATTTTGGGAATTGCTTAGAATCATGAACTGGTCGCCTTTAGACTAGTCAAACACCCTCGATAAGCTCCATTCTCTACAATTCCAACACTACAAAGCCCGCACCCCGGCAGGGGGTGTTGCATCTGATAGGTGACACGCAGGGTCAAGTCTGCTACGGGTACTAGCGAATATAGTGTGATATATTTGCTCCCCTTTGGGGGCGTAGATGTGATTTTGTCGAGTTACTTCAAACAAATCTGTAAATTTGCAACGAAACTGGTCGCCCTTGTCGGCTAGTAACTACCCTCGACAAGGCTGGTTCTCTACGCCTCCATTTCTTTTACCCAAAACAAGCAAGCACAACAGAACAGGGGCACCAACCAGCCACCCCAAACAGTAACTATAGGAAGGGACCCCTATCATGGGTCGATTCAACGTTAAGAACCATTTGACCGCTAATAAGGCGACTAATAAGATTGGCACTACCGGCGAGCGTATCAGCACCTTTGAGGGCGGTACCGGCTGGAAGCGTACCCCGAAGGCTGAGCTGTTCCTAGCCGCCGTCACCTCACTGAATGAGGATACGTTCTATGAGAAGGCTGACGCGCGTGCTGACCGTATCGCTGGTCTTGTGAAGCAGGTTGCTGACGATAATGTTTGGCTTGAGGGTATGATTGGTTGGCTTCGTCAGGAGGCTGGTCTTCGTGCTGTACCGGCAATGATTGCCGCTGAAGCTGTTCATGCACGCCTGGAGGCTGGTTTGACTGGTGGTAACCGTGCCCTTGTTTCTGCCGCTATTGGTCGCCTGGATGAGTCTAGTGAGTTCCTTGCTTACTGGTTCTCCCGTTTTGGTCGTAAGGTGCCGTCTGCTGTGAAGCGTGGTATTGCTGATGCCCTGAATAGGTCTGTTACTGAGAACAGTGTTTTGAAGTGGCAGGGTCGCATGGCTAAGGGTGCTTTCACTCTTGCTGACGTGGTGAACCTTGTTCACCCGAAGCCGTCTGATAAGTACCGTGAGAACCTGTACGGCGCTATCATTGATTCTGCTTACGGTCGTGAGCCGAACCTTGAAGAGCTGTCCGTCATGAAGGCACGCCGTGACTTCTTGAACCTCACCAAGGATGAGAAGATTAAGGTTCTTTCCGATAAGGAAACCGCTGACCGTATCATCAAGGATGCGCGTCTTACCCATGAGGTAATTGCGGGTACTATTGGTACTATCCCGGCTGAGGTGTGGGATAACCTCATTGACCATATGGGCTACCAGGCGCTTCGTATGAACCTGAGCCGTATCAGCAACGCGGGTGTGTCTTACGATACTATCGAGAAGATTAACCGTAAGTTGCGTGATGAGGAAGCTATTGTGCGTGCGAAGACTATGCCGATTAACTTCCTTGCCGCATACAAGAACGCGCCGCTTGATTTTGCCGCCGCACTACAGGCGGGCGCTAATAGTGTGCTGGATAATGTGCCGGAGTTGCCGGGTCGTACCCTGCTTCTTCTTGACCGTTCCGGCTCTATGGGTAGCCGCCTTTCTGAGCGTAGCTCTCTGTCACGTCAGGATGCCGCTAACATGTTCGCCGCCGCCTTTGCTCTGAAGAATAAGGGTCGCGTTGATGTTGTGGCGTTTGATGGTGTAGCAGAGAAGGTTAAGATTACCTCTAATGACCTGTTGCGTATTGTGGATAACGATATGCCGTCCGCTCGTGGTGGTACCGATACAGCTAAGGCTCTGCGTGAGTCTTACAATGGTCATGACCGTATTCTTATCATTAGCGATGAGCAGAGCCTCAATGCCCGTAGGTACTGGGGTAGTGAGTACACTGTCGATGATATTCTTGACCGCTATGTACCGGCGCACGTGAACGTCTTCACTTGGAACCTTGCAGGTTATGAGGCGGCTCACATGGAGGCTAAGGAGCGCCGCTGGTCGCTTGGCGGTCTGACTGATAAGGGTTTCGAGCTTATCCCGCTTCTTGAGCGTGGCATTGATGCTGGTTTCCCGTGGGAAAACAAGGGCTAACTAGCCCCTGACCTTTCGGTTACCCCTCTGGGTCGCATGACTCAGGGGGGTATTTTTATTGGGTGTTACCTATTTCACATGATTTTGAGTTGCACACCCCGCTATAGTGTGCCATAATGGTTACATAACAGTTGATTAGACCATATAAGGCAATACCCCATGCAAGGAGTAGTCACATGGCACGCATTACCCTCGGTGCATACGCAGTCATTATCGACACCTACGAAAATGACAATGAAATAAGCGAAATCACTATCCCTGTGTCATTCAAGAACATTACCGTAACACGCGGCGACTTTGAACGCACCGGCGACACCACCTGGCAGGTCGTACCAAGCAACCAGCCTGTAGATGGAACATTCCTCATTGGCGGCGTTGCCGAAGGTGAAGAAATCCAAGCACTCGAAGAGTTCACCAAGAACATGAACCACAACACCCGCGTGAAAATCATTGACAGCTTCCATGACTCCACCGGCGGGCTGAGCGTAACCATCGAATACTAGCGATAAGGAAACCCCTAATGGCACGAATTAGCTACCTTTGGGTGCAACGGACAGAAATTAAGGCAAGCGAAACCCCTAACCTTACTATGGGGGCACAGGAATCCCCAGTGTCACCCGAACGGATGGGTGCTCTAGGAATTTCACCGTCGGACTGGTGCACCCGTTGGTGGTTCACATACACCGATAGCTACGGGCGTGAAATCACTATGACTGGCCCTGTGAATGAATATGTGACCCCGAAAGAGCTGGTAGAGTTCATTAAGAACAAGCCAGCAGATAAGCAAGTAAAATTTGTAGGTGTTGAATACTTCTCCAACGAATCGCCCTACGCAATCTTTGAATACTAACCGCAACACCCAATACTACCCCCCTCTAGGAAACCCCTAGAGGGGGAACCCCCTAAGACACACGAAAGAAGGAAGCATCATGAACCCGTTCACCAAGAAGTACGAACTACTGAACATTGCCATTAAGAGCACTAACGGTACTATCGTCCGCCGAATCCAAGCCCTGCAAGACATCACCAACAGCGAAGGTGTAACCATTGCCCGCGCCGGTGAACTAGGCGGCTGGATTGAAAACGAACGAAACCTGTCCCACAGCGGCGGCGCATGGGTAGCAGATAGCGCCATCGTATCCAGTGAAGCCCGCGTACTCGAAGATGCTGTAGTGAACGGTAACGCCCGCGTAAGCGGTGAAGCGTGCATCACCAACCAGGCGCTAGTGACCGGCAACGCATGGGTCACTGGACACGCCGTAGTAGCGGGTAGCGCAATCGTAGGCGACAGCTCCCGCGTACTCGAATACGCAAAGGTAATCCAGGGGGCGCGCTTGTATAACACCTCTGTAGCACGTGGCATGTCCCGTGTCGGTGGCACCGTATACCTGACGAAGAACAATATTGCGTCCGGTTTTGACCTCATCTTCAACTAAGCGTAGCACCTGAAACACCCCCGGTAACAGTATTAGCGGCACCTGAAATATGGTAAAATAGCTACTGATATCGGGGTTAAAGCCCTATATCCTGAAAGACGAAAAGGAAACCCCGCATGACAAGCCCGACACATGTTGTCCGAAACTGGAACGCCCCAGCACCCACCCAAGTAAGCAACCAAGCTATCATCAACCTAGAAAACGTGGCACAGCTAACCCACGCTCTCAATGGTGAAGTTCACCCCCGAATCGCGAACCTCAATATCACACCTAGCGAGAATGGCACCTACACCGGAGCCCAAATCGCGAAAATTGACAGGGCAACCACCCTAGCATACGCAGATACACTCAACACCACGACAGAAGAAGTACAGCTCATCCTGAAAGGACACCCGATGCCCACCATCAACCTCGCTACCCAGCCTGAACTAGCAGAACTAGCAAAGAAGCAGGAAGCTAACGAAGCTAAACTAGCAGACATTGCGCGCCGCCTACAGGAATACCGCAACCTCAACGTGACCAAAACCAGGGAAGCCTCGCTACTCTACGAGCGAATCCAGCAGAGTACCGCACCCGCATCAGACCTGGAACTTCAGCAAGTCATGCGTGAATACAAGTCCTGCAAGAACATCATCGCCTCCAACAAGAACCTATACGACAAACTGATTCTCGCCCACCAGAAACTCAACAATGCTGTACAGGTAACCCGCGACCGAATCCACGCCGAAAAGTGCGCCCTCGAAATCGCCTCTGTAAACAAGCAGAACAAAGAAATCGAAGAATACCTCAACACCACAGGTAACGACATTAGCTCTACCGCTACTGTAGACGTAGCAGGTATGCTCGAAGGAATCTACAACAACGAGGTCGAAGATAACGACCACATCTTCGACTCCCTAACCCTAGAGCAAGAAATCACCGAACTGCGCAATACCCACAACAATAAAGAGTAGGCAGACAGCATGAACAATACCGAAGCCCTAGACCTTCATGGGCTCACCCACAACCAATACGTATACCTAGAAGCGCTACTAGCAAACATCACAACCGCCCGCTGGACGGGTGATACAAGCTTTAGGTTTATGCCTAACGTAGGAAGCCCAGCCCCTTATATGGGGTTCATAACTAAGCCCCTCAATGAGGCAAACCTACTCAAGCTACTCTCAAGCAAAATCCCTCTTCTCTGGGGTACCAGCACCAACTCAAATGGCACCTACCTACAGCAACAAGGTCGTGATGAGCGGTACAGCATCCAGATTAGCGTGCGACATGTACCAAAGGGTGAGCGGCTAATCACAAACGCTCAGCAGAATAACGTACACACCGCTAATGGCAACGTTATACCCGCCAACCTATGTGTCCCTAATTATGTGGAAGCACTCAATAACTCCTATGAGGGAACCTTATTCCTTCGAGCATATAATACTGTCACCCTACTGTACATGTCACACAAGCACTCAGGGGCACAGCCTACACACAATGACATTCCCTCCCTAGACGACGTGCTAACCATGCTTGAAGGGTACGGGGACTACCACACCATCACATATGTAGGTGACCCTGCGACAGCCGCAAATACAGAAACACCTAAACGCTACAGCGGAGAGTCAGGCGTGGAACTATCCTATGACACGTCCGATAATGAAGATAAGCCCAATAGGTACAAGATTGGTGTTTCTCTTTGGCGCGCCTTCGATTTCACCGCCACCTTTTGTTGCTTTGCACTTATTGCCTGGCTCTTCTCTAAGATACCGATATTCGGCGTGATTTCCCAGGTGCTTTTCCTGCTATCTGGAGCCTGCATGTTAATAAGTTGCGGCTTACTCACGGAAGAAGAGATTGACGCTCTCTAGCCCGGCAAGTATGTATTGTTCACGCAATGCACAATACCTACAGTTCATACTAGGGGTGGGTGGTTTTCACTGCCACCCGCCCCTCAAAACAAAACCCTAACTACAGTAACGGAGAAACAAACATGAGCATATATCGAATTTTCCTACTCAAGAATCAATGTGACCTATTTCATAATATTTTGGCTTGCAATCCATGCCAGGGTGTGCCATAATAGAAGTGTACCGCGGGGTTGGCTTGCGGTTAGTCTTACATGATACCGAAAGGAACGCTACATAATGGCACACAATATCCAGTACACTATCGCAGGCACCGACCTCAAGGAGGTAGCACGCTTCTTCTCCAAGTTCACTAAGAAGAGCAAGGTAGTGCCCATCCTCGACCTGGAAGAAAAGACTGTTTCCTTCCGACTTACCGGCGACCCTAGCTACCGACTCATTGCAGAGAAGATTATCCCCGTAATTGAGGTTCTGGAATACATCGAAGTAAAAGAAGCCAAGCCGTTCGCTTTGGATGTGTCTAAGCTGACCGCCGCCGCAGAGCGCATGGGTGACAGTGAAGAGCCTATCATTCTTGAAGTACGCCACACCGAGGACAATGATAAGAAGTCGGGCATCTCTTTCAAGGTAACCAACGTCCTAAACGTAGTACGTAGTTCCACCATCTCTCACGGTACCTTCTATGGTACTAACCCTTACGAACTGGACTGGGTATATGCTGGTGAGATGATGACCGCAGACTACAACGAACTGTGCAAGACCATTGACGCTATCATGAAGACCGCCCACGCTAACCCTGTCGGTATCAATCACCCCCTGATGCTCCGTTACGAAGACGACAAGCTGTGCCTGTATGCTGTAGACCACTACCGCGTTACCGCAACCAAGGCTGACATACCGTTCACCCTTGCAGAATCCGATGACCAGGTTATTGACATTCTGCGTGGTAAGTTCCACAAGGATAATGGTCTAGCGCTTTCCGTGCACATTGAAGATGAACCCCTAGCGCACCCCACTACCGACGAAACCCTGTCCTTGAGTATCGGTGCTGAACGTTTCGATAATGGTGCTATCATTTTCTGGCTTGCAACCACTGACACTGAGGGTGCCGCTGTGTACACCCCCCTGTTCCGTTCTCAGGTAAGCGTAACCCATGAGGGTGAATACACCCCCTACAGTATTGCAACCCCCACCGCAGTGTACGATGCAATTAACGACCCCTTCATCATTTCCGGTGAACACCTTGTAGGCGGCACCGTAGACGCTAACGCCCTCAAGAAGGCAATTAAGCAACTCCAGCCTAAGCGTAGCAAGGACGGCTCCGGTGCGCCTATCGAGAGTACCGCCCGTGCCGCGTTCACCTCCAAGAACGCCACGGTACCCTGCCTAATCCTTAGCGCACTGGACGACATTGTATCCGTACCCCTGGAAGACGACTCCAACCTGGCACTACTTGATGAACCGTACAACAAGGCGGCACGCCCGAACCTCCGCAACCTGGAACTGGCAACCACCTACCACGGTTCCGCTAAGAAGTATCACGCATACTACACTAATACCCGACGTGGCTTCATCTTCCAGATGGACTCCACCCGTGGCAACCTGAATACCCGAACCTCAACCTACTGTGCCTTCAAGGAATGGGAAGCTCGAAGCGAAGACCAGGACATTCAGTAGCCACACCCCTATAGACCCCGCCCCGCTACACGCAATAGGTAGCGGGGCGGGGAAACCCAATAACCAGCCCACAATAAGACAAAGGAAACCCCTATGAGTAACATCAATTTCAACGACCTCGAACCCGGTAGTGTCATCCTCACTGAGGCACCCCGCACCCCTAAGAAAAGCCCCTATGAACCTACCCGCGAATATCAGGTTTACACCGTTGTTGCAACCGACGATAAGCAGGCTATTCTCAAGAGTAATGATGTTAGCACAATCGACTACCACACCCTGTGGGTAGACGAAGATAAGGACGGCACGCCGGTCTGCAAGCTTTGAGGTAACGCCGACTATAAGCAGGACTCTATTACGACGTTCCCCGGCGTATGGCACGTATCCAAGCAAAACGCCTGGTTGCGAAACATTCCCGCCGCTATCACCTCGTACAACACCCTCGTATCGGAAGTGTCATACATGTATCACAAGGGTAAGTATACTAAGGGCGATAAGAAGTATGCACAGGCTCTCTATGACCTTGTACAGGGCATCACGGGTGCAGATATTGCAGACGGTAACCCGGCAAAGCTTGAAGCGTTCAAGGCGGCTCTAGAAGAGTTCTTCACCTCCATCGACAATGTTATTGCGAGTGACAATAATAAGCTGATGATTGCCCGCGCTAAGATGCGTGAATGTTACGACTCAATCCTTAAATCACAGACGAACTTCCAGCTACCGTCACCTGAAGGTGAAACGGTAACCCTGAAGAAGTATGACTCGTACCCGAATCGTCTTGTGTACTCTGGAACGTTCAAGGAAGGCGACATCTACGTTGTACCCAAGGGCAATAATCAGCCTGCACCTGGTGATTTGATGTTCCGTGTAACTGAGATTGATGGTAATACGGTATGGGTGAAGGGCAATACCCCTGATATGTTGCTCGGTAACTTGTTCGTAGGTGATACTGACTCGCCTAATAATCTGTACTATCGAGTTATGGGTGGTACTCTTCCTGTGGCTTTGGGTGATGTTACGCGCCTGCCGGTTACCAGCTTTGAAGATGGTGTGAAGTATCTTTCTGTGGTGGAAGAGCAGAATAAGATTCTGAAGGCCATGTATCGTGAGCTGTGTGATATTTTCAAGGATACCCAGACTGAGGTTATTTATGCTACGTTCCGCCGCGCATTGCTGGAACTGCGGAATGCTATTGATTGCGGTTCTAATATGGCACTGGCTCAGCTCAATACGCTTATTTTTGAGACTTACGATGCGCCTAAGCGCGCTAAGGAAGCCGCTAAGCGTGGAACCCTTGATTGGCTTCAGGTTCTAGCAGAATCCGTGCTTAGTTAAATCTAGCTGATATATATACACCCCTAAGATACCCCTAGAAGGGCACAGGAAGCCCTCTGGGGGTGTTTTAGGTGAAATGTGAGTGAAGGGCGGGGTGTAAAATATCTAGCTCTTAGAATTGGTTTTAACCGTTTTGCAATTTGTAAAACATAAAATAGTGTGCCATAATAGATATGTATCTATTGGTGCTATCACCTATGGCACATATGGTAATATTTAAATAAGAACCCACCCCCAATTGGAGGGGTGCCAACATTCAGAAAGGAACTTAACACAATGTCTCGTACTCGAAAGCGACGAACCCCTATTACTCGACCCATTAAGCGAGTCTGGGGTGCAACCACTAAATGCCGAAAGAGCGGCAAGGTGGGATATAAGACCTGGCAGGCGGCAAGCCTAGCCCTAGCCGCGCTACATGGAAACTCTAAGCGCCGAATCTCAATGTTTGGTGAAGATTATCGTGAGCGAAACGAAAAGCGGTATTACCGTTGCCCTGATTGCCTCAACTGGCATTTGACTAGCGTCCCCAAGGGTGCTCACCTTGAGGGGGTTACTGCATAATGGCTAAGAAGAAAGAAAAGGCTAAGAAGCCCCCTGTACCCGTATTACCGAAGCCTACAGTAGACGCAAACCCTAGCACTCTTTCAGCTTATGGGTATAATCGTGGCACTGGACGATACGCGGCACACCGACACCGTAAGCATAGGAACTATCAGAGCCTAGCAATTAAGATTGAGAAGCTTGCACGTGAACGGCAGGAGACTCGCGGCTACAAGAGCAAGAAGGCACGTAAGGCGGCTAAGAAGGCGGGCGTATGTGTTTTGCCGCGCGGTAAGATTGCCTACCGAACTCGACGTGATGCCCTGGAAATTCTAGCCGAAATTAAGAACACCCGCCACGAGCTAGAAAAGCTTGGTATTCACAAGCGGATACACCGCATGGAACAGAACGCCTACGAGTGCCCCGCCTGTGGATACTGGCACCTAACCAGCATGACTACTGACCGTAACGAAGAACCCAACGAAGACGAATAGACATGGAACCATAACCCCTATGTGAGCTAATTCACCTGAATCTGGCTTGCATAGGGGTTATGGGTGTGTCATAATAGAAATGTACCCAGGAGATATGGGATACGGAAAGCACCAACCAAGGAGTGAAACAATGGAAAACGACGACATCATCACCGCAACCCTGGATGTATATGTTACCGAACGCGGCGCATACAAGAACACCCTCATTTGCTCCGACCCGGTAGACTACAAGGAAACCGTACCCCCTACCAAGTGGAACGTTGAAATGAAGCCCATGCCCCGCGTAACCTTCGCAAACCGCCCCGACGCTGAAAAGCTCATCAAGGAACACTACGAAGGTTACAGCTTCAAGGGTGAAGACGGAACCGAATACATTATTGTCCACCTCATGCACTTCAGCAGTGATGATGATTGCTTCGTCTTCGGCGCAGACCTCAAGGCCAAGAAGTAATCACAAGCCATAACACAAAGGCGGGTAAGGAAACGATACCTTACCCGCCACATGTGCTACCATCAACAACACAGACAAAGGATAAACACAATGGATAATCATGATTACAGTCAAGAACCGGCAGTGCAAGAAGCCCGCCGCATCATCAACGCAACCAGCGACTTCGGGGCAGAAGTAATCGCAACACTCATTACCAGCAAGACCCCCGAAGTTAAAGAAGCAACCAGCAAGCTCGATAACGAATATCTGAGCGCCCTCTATGCCGAAAAGGTAAACCTAGAAGAGCTAATCAGTAGCGAAACCCTAGACGTTACCGCCATTACCCAGGCAACAGATAAGCTCAAGAAGAACCTGGAATCCGCTAAGCAGGCGGCACTCAACATGGGCGTAACCAGCCCGCAAACCAGCAAGAACTAAGAAAGGCACCACTATGCGACACATGTACCTCCTAGCAGGCACACCTGCAAGCGGTAAAAGCACCTTCATTCAGGAAGTAGTGGAAAAGAACCAGCTCGGGCGCATCATCTCATGGGACACCTACCGTAGCAAGTTCCGTGACCCCTGGGGCGGCGGCTCCCGTGACCTGAACACGATTGACGCATGGAGTATCGCACCCATGAGTAAGCGTCAGGAAAAGTACGCAATCAACCAGTCCTACAGCGACACCGAAATGTTCATGCAGG
>ENA-OWLE01000098-OWLE01000098.1-metagenome-genome-assembly--contig:-NODE-98-length-16561-cov-3.401490_pt1 | contig 16561 bp, 14 predicted proteins | sample MGYA00245345_ERZ651094 | MGnify/ENA primary metagenome ERZ651094 (study PRJEB26857, sample SAMEA4031770) | metagenome | biome: human; feature: oral; material: saliva | place: Philippines | collected 2014 | study... | reverse complement strand
GCGGACGTGTGGCGCAGGCAATTGCTTCTAAAATGCACTACATTTCTGAATATGCGCAAGTGTTGAGTATTACGCATTTACCACAAGTGGCAAGTATGGCGGATACGCATATTCATATTGAGAAAGTTGAAGAAGGCGAACGTACGCATACGATTCTGAAAGTAATGAACGAAACAGAACGTACAGAAGAAATCGCACGTATGCTTTCAGGTACAACGATTACAGCATTAACACTTGAAAACGCAAAAGAATTATTACAAATTTCAAATGCGATTAAACAGGAAAATGATACACGGGCAGAAGGTGAACGCAAATGACAAAAATATTTGCACATAGAGGGAGTAAAGGAACGCATCCAGAAAACACACTTGCTTCATTTAAAGAAGCAGTGCGTGTTGGAAGTGACGGCATAGAACTCGATGTCCACTTAACAAAGGATGGGCATTTAGTCGTTATTCACGATGAAACGGTCGACCGTACAACGAATGGAACTGGAGAAATCAGAAACTTAACGTTAGCAGAAATCAAAGCACTGGATGCAGGAAGTTGGTTTCATAAGGCCTTTGCAGGCGAGAAGATTCCCACTCTTGAAGAAGTGCTTCTATTGCTGAAAGAGTTAGGTTTCAATGGTCAATTAAACATTGAGTTAAAAACAGATATTATTCAATATGAAGGCCTCGTTGAGAAATGTCTCGAGTTGCAAAGTACAAGCGATTGGCCATTTGTAATTGTCTATTCTAGTTTTAATCCTTATACACTTGTTGAACTGAAACAAGCAAATCCAACTCAAGAAATTGGGCTTCTCTTTGAGTCAAAAGAGTGGGCGAATAAAGGGGATGCCATGCTTGAAAAAGAATCGTATCATCCTGATTTGAAGTTACTCGATTGGACGCTAGCATGGAATACGAAGCAGTTGCCTTTACGTGTATGGACCGTGAATGAAGATAGAGACATGAACCGTTGTTTTGAACTACAGATTGAAGCTATTTTTACGGACTTTCCGGAAAAGGCGTTACAATTAAAGGAGAACTATGAGCGATAAGCTACCAAAAATTATAATTATCGTGGGTCCAACTGCGGTAGGAAAAACAGCTCTCAGTATTGAACTAGCAAAACACTTCAATGGCGAAATCATTAATGGAGACTCGCTTCAAGTGTATAAGGGACTTGATATTGGAACTGCAAAAGTTACTGAAGAAGAAAAAGAAGGCGTTACTCATCACTTACTAGACATTAGTGAGTGGGATGAACCTTTTACGGCAAGTGACTTCAAAGAAAAGGCTGAAGCAGCAATTACAGAGATTACGAGTCGCGGGAAGCTACCGATTATCGTCGGGGGTACTGGGCTTTATATCGAAGGGTTGCTATATGGATTTCATTATAGCGGTGAGGGTTCCAACGATCCGGACTTTCGTTTATTAAAAGAAAAAGAACTGGAAGAAAAAGGGGCACTGGCACTTTGGGATGAACTAAATGGTGTAGACCCTGAGGCTGCTGCTAAAATTTCGGTCAATAATCCAAGACGCGTGATTCGTGCACTTGAAGTGATTCATGCGACGGGTAAGAAGTTTTCAAGTCTAGAAATTCAAAAGACACCACACTATGATGCGTTTATTATTGGTTTGAATACAGACCGTGCGCTTCTATATGAACGCATTAATTTGCGTGTAGAACTGATGTGTGAGGCTGGTCTTGAAGAAGAAGCAAGAGATTTATATGAAAAATCAAAAGGGTTAGATATCCAATCGATTAGTGGAATTGGATATAAGGAATGGATTCCGTATTTTGAAGGGGAGCAGTCGCGTGAAGCGATTATTGCGACTATTCAACAAAACTCAAGACGATACGCGAAACGACAATTAACATGGTTTCGAAATCGCCTTCCACAAATTCGTTGGGTGAATTTATTAGAAAATCCAAAAGAGAAAGAAGAACTATTAGAAGAACTATCGGCTTTTGTAGAGGAGGGATAGAATGGAACAAAGAGAACGTGTCTTAATCGTAAGCGTACAAACGACGCAAACGGATGAAGATTTCGCATATGCCAACCAAGAGCTTGCACAATTAGTCGATACTGCGATGGGGGAAGTGGTTGCTACGGTGACCCAAAAACGTGAGTCGATAAGTGGACGTACCCTTGTTGGAAAAGGAAAAGTGGAAGAAATCAGCCATCTTGTCGACGAACTAGAAGTGGACCTTGTTGTGTTCTATCAATCGCTCACAGGCTCGATGGTGAAAAATCTCAACGAATCGATTAACTGTCGTATCATTGACCGTGTGCAATTGATTTTAGATATTTTTGCAATGCGTGCTCGTTCAAAAGAAGGGAAACTTCAAGTTCAGCTCGCACAATTAAATTACTTACTCCCTCGTCTTTCAGGGCAACGTGAAGGCTTGTCTCGTCAAGGTGGGGGAATCGGAACACGCGGGCCAGGGGAAACGCGTTTAGAAACCGATAGACGTTATATTCGTAAGCAAATCCAAGATATCGAAGAACAGCTAGAACAAATCAAGAAACATCGTGAACGTTCACGTGAGAAGAGAAAGAGTTCTAATGGATTCCAACTTGGATTAATCGGTTATACGAATGCTGGAAAGTCTACGATTTTAAATCAATTAACACATGCGGGTACATACCAAATGGATCAATTGTTTGCAACGTTAGATCCATTGACAAGACAAGTGGACTTGTTCCCGAACTTTGAAGTGACTTTAACAGATACAGTTGGATTCATTCAAGAGCTGCCAACGACATTGATTCATGCGTTTGAATCAACACTCGAAGAAAGTGCAGATGTCGATTTATTAGTTCATGTGGTAGATGCGTCAAATTCTCAATTTTTACTACATGAAAAGACAGTTATAGATTTAGTCAATGACTTGGAAATGCAGGAGATTCCGATGGTCACAGTCTATAATAAGACGGACTTAATCGAGGGTGAATTCCAGCCTAACCTTTACCCATCGATTCAAATTTCTGCAGTGAAGGAAGCGGATGTGGAACGATTAAAAGCTTTCTTGAAAGAACAAGTTAAAGCGCAAATGACTTACTATGAAGAATGGTTAGATGTGACACAAACCAAAGAGTTGAATCAGCTTCAACAGCGAACTCTTGTTGAGTCATTAAACTATGATGAAGAGAAAAATCAATATTGCGTAAAAGGATATAGAAAGTTATAATATACTATGTTATGTATGAAATTACTTTAATGATGGGAGATAAGATATTTCATGAAGTCAATTGTTAAATTAGGTGTGCTGGTAGGATGTGGATTTGTGCTAGTAGGATGTTCAAATAGTGCACAGCAAACAACAGAGCCTGTAACAGAAGCAACCACTGTTAATCCAGTAAAAAGAACAGATGGGAACGAAACAACTACAACTAAACAAAGTTCTGCTTATACTTTTAAAGATGGAAAAGCAGTATTACAAGATATTGATTTGAAAATTACAGAGTATAAAATATTTAAATCAGGAAGCCCTGAAAATCAACTGAGTGAAAAGGATATAATTGTTTTTTACTATAATGTAACTAATAAGAGTGATAAAGATATTACTTCTCAGATGGCATGGTATGCTGTGTTTGGCAATTCAAAATCAATAGTACAAGATAATGATAAGAATAAAATAAATTCATTAAAGATAGCAATATATAATGATGCGAATATTGATGTACAACAGGGAATGGCCACAATCAAAAAAGGTGGTACTGTATCATATTATGCTGCGTATGAATTAACTGATTTAACTACGCCAGTAAGACTAACTGCTTATAAAGGATTCGATAATATCGAATTAGGTAGTTTAGATTTTAATGTAGCTGACTAGAATATGTAATAAAGATATAAGTATACTAATAAGTAGAGTCGTAAAGGGCTCTACTTTTTATTTTTAAAATTATGTACTTAAAACCAGAGAAACACATTAACGTAAATTTGTAATCTACCCCCAAAACGCGTATAATATTGAAGATAAGGAATTTTTCAGGAGGCCATCATGAAAGAGATACAAGCACTCTCAGCAATTTTAAAAGAGAAGTTCGATATTTCGTTTAAAAACGAGGCATTGCTCGTCGAAGCGATGACTCACTCTTCGTATGCCAATGAGCATAAAGAGATGAAGGGAATCTATAACGAGCGCATCGAGTTTCTTGGAGATGCCGTTTTAGAACTCAATATTTCAGATTGGCTTTTTAGACAATTTCCTCATTTTAAAGAAGGACAATTAACAAAACTTAGAGCTCAAATTGTTTGCGAAGATAGCTTATCGCTTCTTGCAAAGGAATGTTCTCTAAACGAGTATATGCTTCTAGGAAAAGGAGAAACTTTGAGCGGTGGGCGTGAAAAGCCAGCAGTTCTCTGTGACGTATTCGAGGCATTTATTGGTGCTCTTTATTTAGATAAAGGCATGGAAGAAGTACAACGTTTCTTAGACCAAGTGATTGTTCCTAAAATAAAAAATGGACGTTATGAACTGATTACTGATTTCAAAACAGAATTACAAGAGTACCTGCAACAAAACGGTACCGTTCATATTCGTTATGAATTGATTAAAGAAGAAGGACCTTCGCATGATAAAGTATTTACCGTTCAAGTAACCGTGGATGGAAAGAAATATAAAACTGCGAGTGGCAAAACGAAAAAGGCAGCCGAACAAATGGCCGCAAAATTGACTATGGAAGGACTAACAAATAGTTCTCTTTCATAGAAAGAAAGGATTAAAGCATGCAATTAGAAAAAATTGAAATGTCGGGATTTAAATCATTTGCCGATAAGACAACAATTGAATTCGATAAAGGCGTGACTGCGGTTGTAGGACCTAATGGTAGTGGAAAGTCCAATCTTTCTGAAGCCATTAAGTGGGTTCTTGGGGAACAATCGGCTAAGAGTTTACGTGGAAAACGGATGGATGACGTTATTTTTGCAGGTTCGCAAACAAGAAAACCAGTGAATATAGCGGAAGTGAATCTATATATCAACAACGAAGACAAAGTGTTGGCAACCGATCAAACACAAGTTGTGTTAACGCGTCGGTTGAATCGTAATGGGGCAAGTGACTTCTTAATTAACAAGAAACCAGTTCGTTTGAAAGATATTACAGACTTAATGATGGACTCAGGGTTAGGGAAAGACTCGTTTGCTTTAATTTCTCAAGGAAAAGTTGAGCAAATCTTTAACGAAAAGCCAGAAGAACGTCGAATGATTATCGAAGAAGCGGCTGGAGTATTAAAATACAAAGATCGTAAAAACCAAGCACAACGTAAATTGAATCAAACACAAGATCACTTGAATCGTGTGGAAGATATTCTTCATGAGATTGAAGGACAATTAGCACCACTGGAAGAGCAACGCGAAAAGGCGATTGCGTATGTTTCGAAGAAAGAACAGTTAGAAGATGTAGAAACAGCGCTTTTAGCAGTCGAAATCGAAACGCTGAATGCTCAGTGGAAAGTAGCCCTTCAAGAAGTAGAACAACTGCAAGAGCAATTAGCACAAACGGAAGCAACTTTAGAGGCTCTTCAAGTTGAGATTGAAGAAAATCAAATGCAACTTGAAACACGTAATGGTGAGTTAGATGCTAAACAAGAAGAATACGTGGAATTAATCCAAAAAGTTGAACAATTGGATGGTCAACGTAAAGTATTCGAGCAACGTCGTCAATTCGCTGAACGTAGTGATGAGGAAAATCAAGAAGCGCTTGCCGTAGCTCTTCGTGAGTTAGGAGAAGTGGAAGCAAAACTAGCGCAGCTTGAAAAGAATCAAGTCGAGCGTAAGGTTGAATTAAAAAACGTAGAAGAGGCTTGGAGTCAATTAGTTGAAGAATTAGACCAATTAAGTCAGAGTAACGAGGAGAACGTTAAAGACCTTCAAAATCGTTATATTGAACAATTACAAGAAATCTCACGTTTATTAAACCAAGAGAAAAACTTAGAGAAGGCAATGGAAGTCAATCAAAACACTCAAGAAAAAATGACAGAGCGTTTTGATTCATTCGATGAAGAACATCGTGCTTTAGAAGAAAAAGCAAATGCGTTTATTGAAAAAATCGAGGTAACTACAAAAGAAAAAGAAACAGTTGCCAAACAACTTTCTAAGCTAAAAGAAAAAGTGGCTAAAGTGAGTGAAGATCATTCAACTCTTTCTAGTGAAGGGATGGAAAAAGAACGCCATCTTCAACAACTACAAGCAACCGTTCGAAGCTTGAAACAAGTTTCTGAAGACTATGCGGGTTACTATCAAGGGGTTCGTGAAGTTCTGAAACATAAATCGGAATTGCCAGGGGTAGTGAATTCTGTAGCGGAACTGATTCGTGTGGATGAGAAATTAACGACAGCGATTGATATTGCTTTAGGAGCAACGAGCCAACATATCGTTGTAACGGATGAGAAGGCTGCTGCCAAAGCGATTACTTATTTGAAAACAAATCGTCTAGGACGTGCAACGTTCTTACCATTATCGATTATTAAAGAAAAACAAGTACCAGATACAGTTATCAGCCAAGCGAAAAAAGTCGATGGTTTTATCGGAATCGCTAGTGACCTCGTTTCAACGGATAAGAAATATACTTCTATTATCAAAAACTTACTTGGAACAACACTTATAACCACAACGTTAGAAGTGGCTCAACAATTAGCGAAGCAACTGGGCTATCGTTATCGTTTAGTTTCACTTGAAGGAGACGTTGTCAATGCGGGTGGTTCGATGACAGGGGGAGCTTCTAAGAACTCTGGCCAACAATCACTCGTTCGACGTAACAGTCAACTAGAAACAGTGACGAAGCAATTCGAAGAAGCAAAAGCTGAATATGAAAAATTATCAGCACAGTTCCAAAAAGTGACCGCTGAAAAGAACAAGCTAGAAGAAGAGTATCGTGAAATGAACTCAACTTATGTTCAACTCGAACAAGAACTCAATCAATTAGAATTTCAATCAAAATTTGCACTTGAAGAAGTTCAAAAACATGAGCGTATTCAACAAGCAAATCAATTTGAGATGGATGAATTGATTGAAGCGTATGAGCAATTGGAAGAACAATACGTTGAGAATCATGAAAAATTAGCAGCTTTACAGAAGGCAAATAAAGCGTTGAAAAAAGAATTGGATTATCTTCAATTATCGAACGAAGATAAATCTCAACAAATCCAAGAAAAGCAAAAAGAATTGCAAGAACTTGGAACGAATCGCGCTCGTGTACAAGAACAATTTAACCAAGAAAAACGTGAAATTCATCAAACAAAACTTCAAAAAACACGTTTAGAAGATCAAATTGAACTATTACACTCTAAGAAATCTGAACAATCTCGTAACCAAGAGGAAGATGAGGCGATTTACGCGAAAATCCAAGAAGAATTTGACGCGTTAAAAGGTCAAGTAGATGAATTGGATACGCTTATTAAAGAATTGCGTGAAGAACGTGCAGCTTTAGAAATCCATGTGAAGCAGTCTGAAGCAGCTCGTACGCAAGCACAACATCAATTACAAGATCAATTGAAGAATCAAACACGATTAGAAACAAAAGCGAATCGTTTCGAAATCTCAATTGACCAAAAATTAACGTACTTGAGTGAAGAATACGAGTTAACATTTGAAGCGGCGATTGCTAAAACAACGCTCGACATATCGATTGAAGAAGCTTCCAAACTTGTTCGTAGTTTAAAACAACAAATCGAACAAATGGGTGCTGTAAACTTGTTAGCAATTGAAGAGTTTGAAGCGGTACAAGAACGCTTTACATTTTTAACAGCGCAACAACAAGATTTACTTGAAGCTAAACAAACGCTTGAAGAAACGATTACGGAAATGGACGAGGAAGTAACAACTCGATTTAAGACAACATTTGATGCCGTAAGTACTCAATTTGAACGCACATTCCCACGCTTATTTGGTGGAGGACGTGCAACGCTTGAATTGACTGATCCAGATAACTTACTCGAAACAGGGATTGAGATTATTGCTCAACCACCTGGTAAAAAGCTTCAATCACTTAGTCTACTTTCTGGTGGGGAACGTGCCTTTACCGCGATTGCATTACTATTTGCGATTTTAGAAGTGAAGCCTGTTCCATTCTGCTTACTCGATGAGGTTGAAGCAGCACTGGATGAGGCAAATGTGGCGCGTTATGGTCGTTACTTAAAAGAATTTACAAACCGTACGCAGTTCATCGTTATTACACACCGTCGTGGTACGATGGAAGAAGCGGATGTATTGTATGGAGTAACCATGCAAGAATCAGGGGTCTCAAAACTTGCTTCAGTTAAGTTTGAAGACTTCGATGAATTAGAAGAAGCAAAATAGAAAATAAGAGGTGGCAAATGCATGCTGCCTCTTATTTTTTAATACGAAAGTCCTATTTTGTGGTATACTATAAGAGATACGTTCAATGAATGTATAATGAGAGCAGAAATGCTTAAAGGAGTTTTACAATTGATTAAATTAGTTGCATTAGATTTAGATGGAACATTATTAACTGGTGAAAAGAAAATAACAGAAGAAAATAAAAAAGCGATTAAATTAGCTAAAGAACAGGAAATTAAAGTGGTTCTTTGTACAGGACGCCCAATTGTAAGTATCGTCCACTTACTTGAAGAATTAGACTTAATGGGGGACGATGACTACGCGATTAACTTTAATGGTGGTTTGATTCAAAAAACAAAACATGGGGAAATTATCTATGAAACAGGACATACTGTTGAAGATATGAAGTATTGCCACGAAGAAGTCACAAAAGTAGGGCTTCCATTAGTCATGATTGATACTGTAAGAGCATACGAGCCTACACCTCCAAAAGGACGTCCGTCAATTTATAACACATTACCGCATCCCATTACGTTTGAGCAAAAGAATCCAGAAGATTTTGAAGAAGGACATATTTTCAACAAAGCGGTTCTTTGTATCGCTCAAGATATCTTGGATGAAGGAATTGCAAAATTACCAAAAGAATTCTTCGAACGCTTCAACTGTATGAAGTCAAGAACATTTCTTTTAGAAGTTGTTCCAAAGCATGTTTCAAAAGGAAATGGCTTAAAGATGTTAGGAGAAATTCTAGGAATCACGCTAGATGAAATGGCAGCGTGTGGTGATGAGGAAAATGACTTGCCGATGTTAACGGTTGTCGGTTATCCAGTTGCGATGGGGAATGGTTCTAAAGAAGTGAAAGAAGTAGCCAAATATGTGACGGCAACCAATGAAGAATCTGGTGTTGCACAGGCCATTTATCATATTATAGAAATGAATAAACAAGCGTAAAGTGAGGGGAAAACATGGGATTATTTGATCGAATTAAACGTGCCTTTACCGGTGAAGATGAAGTCATTAAACACGAGGAGACGAAAGAGTCGATTGTTATTGAGAAATATGACAAAGGGATGGAGAAAACGCGTCGTAGTTTCTCAGATCGTCTAAACGAATTCCTTGCAGACTTTAGAGAAATTGATGAAGACTTCTTTGAGGATTTAGAAGAAACCTTTATTTCTTCAGACGTTGGTTTTGAAATGACATTAGCGATTACGGATGCCTTACGTGACGAAGTACGTCTGCAAAACGCAACGACTTCTGGCCAAGTCAAAGAAGTCATCATTGAAAAGATGGTCGATATTTACGAAAAAGGGGAAGATAACTTATCTGCATTGAAGAAAGCAGAAGGACGCCCAACCGTATTAATGTTTGTCGGCGTGAATGGGGTTGGTAAAACAACTACAATTGGTAAAATCGCTTGGAGATTAAAACAAGAAGGCAATAAAGTCTTGTTAGCTGCAGGAGATACGTTCCGTGCCGGCGCTATCCAACAATTAGAAGTATGGGGCGAACGTGTAGGTGTTCCTGTGGTATCCGGTCGTGAAGGTGGAGATCCATCATCAGTTGTATTTGATGCGATTAAGAAAGCCAAAGAAGAGAACTTTGATTATTTATTAATCGATACAGCGGGTCGTCTTCAAAATAAAGTGAACTTGATGAAAGAGTTAGAGAAGATGAATCGTATCATCTCTCGTGAAATTGAAACTGGAGCAGATGAAACTTTATTAGTGTTAGATGCAACGACAGGTCAAAACGCTCTTGTTCAAGCAAAACAATTCGGTGAAACAATTAATATTACAGGTTTGATTTTAACGAAATTAGACGGAACTGCAAAAGGGGGAGTAATCCTCTCGATTCGTCATGAATTAAATATTCCAGTGAAGTTTATTGGATTAGGGGAGCAAATGGACGACTTACAACCGTTTGAACCAGAACAATTTATTTACGGTTTAGTAAAAGATATGTTATAATATATCTATAATAAAATTTGAAATGAGGCGAAAAAATGGAAAATAATCATTATAGTGTTGAATCCAGTATTGCTGGAAGAAATCAATTTTTCATGAAAGTATATGCATGGATGTTTGGAGGACTAGCAATTTCTGCTTTAGTTGCTTACTTATTCAGTACAGTACCTGCGTTTTATAATGCGTTCTTTAATTTCATGACGATGACTCGTGGGTTTGGAATGTGGATTATCTTTATTGCTCAATTAGGATTAGTGTTTGTAATGCGTCCAAATTATGAAGAGCTTGGTAGACCAATTCGTTATATTGTTTCATATTGTTTATATGCAGCATTAACAGGATTTACTTTCTTTGTATTAACATTTGTTTATGACTTAGGAAGTATTGTTCAAGCATTTGTATCAACTTGCGCGTTGTTCGCAGGTTTATCATTTGTTGGATTTACAACGAAGAAAGATTTAACAGGTTTTGGTCGTCAAGCGATGGGAGCTTTATTAGGTTTAATCATTGCTAGCTTGATTAACATATTCTTCTTCCAAAGTACAGTAGTTGAATTGATTATGTCTGCTATTACATTGGTAATCTTTATCGTATTAACAATGTATGATACTCAAAAATTAAAAAATATGTACAACTACTATGAAGGACAATCTGCATTAGAAGGGATTGCAATTCTAGGAGCATTAGAATTATACTTAGATTTCATCAATATCTTCTTATCTATCTTACGTTTGTTCGGAAGCAGAAAAAACTAATGTGTACTTACTAGCCTAGGTTCGCCTAGGCTTTTTTGTTTGGATTCATTTAAGAAGTATTTGAAAGATTCTGAAAACTATTTAATGCATTTTCACGAGAATTCATGTATACTACATAAGTACGCATTAACGAATTAGGAGGATGTTAAATGTTTGAATTAAATGCATTCGATTATGAGGATATTCAATTAATCCCCAATAAATGTATTGTAAATAGTCGTTCGGAGTGTGATACTACGGTTAAATTAGGGAAACACACCTTTAAATTACCAGTGGTTCCAGCTAACATGCAAACCGTTATTGATGAATCAGTTGCTGAATTTTTAGCGGAAAATGGATATTTTTATATTATGCACCGCTTCGATGAAGCAAGCCGTTTACCATTTGTAAAACGAATGAAAGAACGTGGATTAATCTCTTCAATTAGTGTGGGTGTAAAACCTCAAGAATATGATTTTATTGTTGAATTAAAAGAAAATGGACTTGTTCCTGATTACATTACAATTGATATCGCTCATGGTCATTCTAATTCAGTGATTGACATGATTAAGCATATTAAAAAACATCTACCAGAATCATTCGTGATTGCAGGTAACGTAGGTACTCCAGAAGCCGTTCGTGAATTAGAGAACGCTGGTGCGGATGCTACTAAAGTAGGGATTGGACCTGGTAAAGTATGTATTACTAAAATCAAAACAGGTTTTGGTACTGGTGGATGGCAATTAGCTGCACTTCGTTGGTGTTCAAAAGCTGCACGTAAACCATTGATTGCGGACGGTGGAATTCGTACTCACGGGGACATCGCAAAATCAATCCGTTTCGGAGCGACAATGGTCATGATTGGTTCATTATTTGCTGGACATGAAGAGTCTCCAGGTAAGACTGTCGAAGTGAATGGCCAAATGTTTAAGGAATACTTTGGTAGTGCCTCAGAATTCCAAAAAGGTGAACGTAAGAACGTTGAAGGTAAGAAAATTGTAGTTCCTTATAAAGGATCCCTGCAAGATACGTTGATTGAAATGCAACAAGACTTACAATCATCTATCTCATATGCTGGTGGTAAAGATATTGAAGCCATCCGCAAAGTAGATTACGTTATCGTTAAAAACTCAATTTTTAACGGAGATTCAATTTAGAATAATTAACGAGCAGAAGGAGAAATCTTTCTGCTTTTTTATTTTAAATATTTATTCTTAGCAATTTGTTTGATATACTATGAAAAAGAACTCAGTCAAAGTGAGGAATCTATCTATGTGGCTATTTAATCGAAAAAACCGACATAAAGATGAATTTGAAATGGAAGAGACCTTTTTCAACGAATCTGTAGAAGTGGATAGTGATTCTGATGAGGAAACCTATCATCAAATTGCAGATATTATAACAGGTCATAGTGAGCATATCAGAGAACTCTTAGAGAATTATTTTGATAATCCTGATTTATTGATTGAAGAATTGCGCGAAGATGATGAGGATTGGAATGATGAGTTTGCAGACCTGTTGGAACAAGCGGAAGATGATTATTGGTTACTAATGCTCTTAACACTTGAAAAAGAAGCTTATGCAACGCAGATTTATTGGAGAGATACGTCGAAAACATTAGCCAATAAACTACCACGTCTTAAACTCTTAAAAGGGGTTCAACTACAAGAGATACTCGAATGTACGAGTAAGGAATCTGTCACAGAATACTTAGAGTGTGTTTCTAGCAAACTTCATAATGATGGAATGGTGTTAGGAACAATTGAATTGAACGATGAAAATGTGTTGGTATTCTCTATATTGGAGAAAAGAGTAGAAAGATTAAATCATTTAATGATGAATATTGAAAAAACTTGGAAGCAATTTTCGTAAAGATTACAAAAATGTTACGAATTTGCTTCTTTCTATTTGAATTCTTAAGAATTTCTTTGTAAAATAAATTAAATTACAAGGAGGATAGGAATGAATAAACGTAAATTTAAGTTTCTTTTGGGAATAATGATCTGTACTTTTGCACTTTCTGCTTTAGCACCAATTGCTGCTGAAGAAACAACACAAGAACCGGGAGAAGGAACTACTGTTGTTGAACAAACAGAGGCTCCAGATACAACTGAAGCAACAGAGATAACAGAGCAAACTACGACAACAACAACGTCGAAAGAACTTCCGATTGAAGAGGATATTTTCGAGATTACGGCTCGTTATGGGTATGACGTTAGTGAATACTACAAACCTGAGGGAGCTATTTTAGTGGATGCGGAGACTGGGCAAATCCTCTATGGTGATAATATCGATAAGCCTTGGGATCCAGCAAGTACTACTAAATTAATGACAGCGTATCTTGTGTATGATGCGATTAAAGCAGGAAAAATTACATTAGATACTAAAATTACAGCAACAGAAGAAGATAGAGCTATTTCTACAATTGAGGATATTAGTAATAACCAAATTAGAGCTGGAATTGAATACCCGGTTCGCGATTTACTTTATCTTATGATGTATCCTTCTTCAAACGTAGCAACAGTGATGTTGTCACATGCGATTAGTAACTCAAATGAAGAATTTATTAAGATGATGAATGATAAAGCTAAAGAATTAGGAATGACAAATTCTAAGTTCTATAACCCTAGTGGAGCTGTTGTTTCAGCTTTCCGTGGATTATATGTTGTTGAAGGTGTGCCAGATGAGTACAACCAAACAACAGCTCGTGATTTAGCGACTTTAGCTTATTACTTCTTAAAAAATTATCCTGAATTTCTTGAAATTACACGAGAGCCTGCTGTTACAACAATGGAAGGAACTCCTGTAGAAGAAACATTCTATACATTAAATCAACTTGCAAATGGAATGCCTCAAGGGTATTTTGATGTAGATGGATTTAAGACAGGTTCATCTCCAAATGCAGCATTAAACCATGTTATTACTGCAAAAGAAAATGGTCGACGTCTCATTGAAGTATTATTGGGTGTGGGGAGCTGGAGTGATTATAACACTAGTGTATTTTACCGTGCACAATTCGGGAATGCTCTTTTAGAAAAAGGATTTACAGAATTTCATGAAGAAACAGTCTTAAAGGCTGGCGTTCATGAAATTGATGGTCAAAAGATTAAAGTCGATAAAGATATTAAAGTATTAACAAAGGGCGATGAAAAACCAACTTATAAACTTGTTGGAGATGAAATCATTGTAGAGCATACTTTCCCGACTTTAACAAAAGATATTAAATCAAATGTCTTTAAAGTTACAAAGGTTGTTGAAGAAACAACGACTGAAGAAGCTTCATCAACAGAAGGTTCAACAAATGGTGGAGTCTTATCATTTGATGAGAATAGTAATTTAGGAACATTTGCAAACTGGTTAAGAGGATTAAGCAAAAATCCGCTATTATTAGCGGGGATTATTTTAACGCTCAGCGTATTTATTAGTGGTATTGTTCTTGCAACTGTTCAAGTCTTTAAAAAGACAGATTAATATAAAAAATAACCCTTGAGAAAAAATATTTTCTCAAGGGTTTCATATTGTTTATTTGAAATATACCCATAGCCAGTCGATAATAAATTTTAAACCAATGGTATAGGCTGCTAAGGTGAATGGTTTAAAGACTAAGATGATAATAATGAATTTTTTGTAAGTCATCTTTGTTAAACCAGCAAGCATACATAAGAAGTCATCCGGTGAAACAGGGAAGAACATCATGAATGCGAAAAAGTAATCGAACCATTTCCCTTTATCTAGCCAATTGATATAGCGATTATACGTATTTTCACTAACCATTGATTTTACAAATTGCTGACCGTATTGTCTTGCAAGATAGAAAGCAATGATGGATCCAATTACAATACCGATGTAGTTATAAATGTTTCCAACCCAGTTTCCGTAAATATAAACACCAGCGATACTAGTGAGGGCTCCTGGAATAATTGGAACCACTGTTTGTAAAATTTGAAGGAAGATAAAGATTGGTGGACCCCAAATTCCCGCTTGTAGCATATAGGCAGATAGTGTCTCTTGTGATGTAAAGAGGCCTTTTTGCCATGCCCAAATAATAAAAACAACTGTCGCGATTGCTCCAAGAATGGAGGCGATATTCATTACCTTTTGGGCAGTAGGGGAAATAGGTTTTCCTTGTTTAATTTCGTTAGTAGTCATTATTTCTCCTTTTATGATAATAAGTTTCTTTCTGTTGCAACTTTATCATAAAACTGTTGCCACTGTTCTAGAATACTTTCTTTTGAATAGAATTGTTCGCCGCGTTTTGAACATTCGCAGGCTTTTGCGTAATAATCGGCGTCTTCTTTTAGTTTTGTTAATTCGTCTTTAAATGTTTGTTGACTATTTGCTTTTAAGTAATAGTCGAATAAAATTGGTTTGTACTCTGGTAAATCCCGCAAGAGTAGTGGGATATTTGCGTTCATCGACTCTAAAATCGTCATTGGGAATAATTCCTCGAATGAAAGTTGAAGCATGACATCACCCATATTAAAGAATTCGTTCATGCGATCACGTTCCACTAAACCAAGAAAATGAACGTTATCTGGAAGATCATCCATATGTTCCATGATTTCTTTTCGACCTTCAGAAATTCCCTTAAAGGCGAAGTTACCAGCCCAAACGAATTGGATGTCTGGCATTTTAGTTGCTAAATCGATAAACTCAAGAACACCTTTACGCATTTGAAGCTGACCAGCAGATACAACAGTAAATTGGTCGGGATTCAATCCGAATTTCTTACGTAAATCTGCTTTAGATTGGTCTGTAATTTTATAGAATGTTTCACGAGATACAAAGTTTGGAATGTAGGTTACTTTAGAACGATTGACACCATACTTTTCTAAATCATCAATAAAACGTGGGTTTACAGTGACTAAATAGTCTGCTTGTTTATAAAAAGAGAGTACGTACTTATAAAATAACTCTTTAATTGGTTTTGGAAGTGAAATACTTTTTTCTAGTGTTTCTGGTAAAAAGTGAACTGATGCAATTGTTGGTTGCTTTTTATTATTTAAAAACGATTTGAACAGAAAATCTGGATTAATGGTATGAATGTGGTTAATATCCGCAATCTTTAGCTGGTTAACAACAACTTTGTACCCGTGTAATCCTTCAGACACAAGATTAATTTGTTCCTCTGTTGCAGACATGACACCTTGTCCTTTAACACTGTCTGCACGAGTTAGCATATTGATTGTAAGCATAGTTTCTCCTTTTAAGTGTAATTCATAGCCATTTTACCATGAATTTACTGTTTTGGAAAATAGCTAACTAAAATTTGGTTAAATTTAATGTTTTTGCCTTCTGTACTGAATTTTTGTATACTAAAAAAGAAGAAAGAAACGAGGTCATTTATGAAGAAAGCTAAAAAGTCAAACCGAAAATCAAAAGATGAAGAAATGACATTAGTGGACTGCTATTATATTCCAACGGTTATCGCCGAACAGTTTCGACTATTAAGAGAGCATTGCGCAGTAGAAGTTGAGAAGGAATTAGCAGCGTTATTTCCTAAAGTGACGAGAGAATCACGAGAGGATGTTGGAGAAGTCGTTGTTTCGTATGATGAACAAGACAT
>ENA-OWLE01000082-OWLE01000082.1-metagenome-genome-assembly--contig:-NODE-82-length-17513-cov-8.364417_pt1 | contig 17513 bp, 15 predicted proteins | sample MGYA00245345_ERZ651094 | MGnify/ENA primary metagenome ERZ651094 (study PRJEB26857, sample SAMEA4031770) | metagenome | biome: human; feature: oral; material: saliva | place: Philippines | collected 2014 | study... | reverse complement strand
CCAATTGGCGACGTTGTTCTTGATTGCTGAGTTGGTACTCATGCCACCATTTTGCCAATTCAACGGTTTCACCGCCTTCCACTTCGGCACGCATCGCCAATAAATCAAAGGCTGCACGGAATTTTTGATGTTCCATCGTGCGAGCAGGGTGAGAACCGGTGCGTTTAAGCAGTTGTAATTGCAACATCCAAATATCACGAATGACGGATGTATGACGACGAGGTGCGGCTAATGAACGGCATAATTGATCAAGCACTTCATTGCCTGCAAGGGCATAAGCATCGTGATTGTTTAATCCCCCTTCATTTTTCAGCACATCCACTTTTTCGCGTAATGGATACCAGAAGAATGCCGCAAATAAGAAGGCTGGATTGATACGCAATTTATCGGCTATGCGTTCATCAGTTGAATTTAACGAAGTTAAAATCATGCGTTCCGCAAGGCTGTCTTCTTTTTCGGTGAAATAAGGCGTTAAGCTTGGGAAAAGCTGTTCAAATAAGCCATATTGGCGAAGTAATTTATAGGTTTTTACACCATTGCCAGACTGCAATAATTTTAAGCTTTCATCGAATAAACGCGCCGGTGGAATATTTTTCAACAATGGCGCAAGCTCACGAATGGGCTGTTCACTTGGTTTTTCTAAGAACATATCCAATTTCGCCATAAAGCGCACAGCGCGTAGCATACGCACAGGATCTTCTTGATAACGGGTAACGGGATCGCCAATTAGACGTAATTTTCCGTTTTTCAGATCATCAATTCCGTTGAAGTAATCACGCAACGTATTATCTTGCGGGTTGTAGTAAAGCGCGTTTACGGTGAAGTCACGACGCTCCGCATCTTGTTCAATGGTGCCATACACGTTATCACGTAATAACATCCCTTCATCACTTTGTTTGGCTTGATTTTCGCTACGCGCATCCGAATGGCTAGCACGGAATGTGGCCACTTCGATCACATCGCGACCAAACATAATATGCGCAAGACGGAAACGACGACCAACTAAACGGCATTGACGTTGGAATATTGCTTGAATTTGGTCGGGGCGTGCATTCGTTGCCACATCAAAATCTTTTGGATGTTTACCCAACAATAAATCACGCAAACAGCCCCCCACGATATAAGCGTCATAACCTTGACGTTGCAATTTTTCTACCACTGTAATGGCATTACGGCTAAACATACGTGGGTTAATGCCAAAATGAGAGGCTTTCACGCTATGTTTGTCGTAGCGAGATGTTTGTGTGTTGTTTTTTTTATGGTGAGAAGAGGACGGGGCGATCTTGGGTTGTGAACGCTCTGTTTTTGAAACGTTTGATTTTTTGCTTTTTGGCGCCGTTTTGGGAGCGGGCGAATTTATATTGGTTTCGGTTTCTTTTTTAGTTTTTTTACCAAATAAATTTTTTATATAAGTAAGAATAATTTACTCCATTCTCGATGTTAAATGCGCATTTGATAAAAACACGAAAAGTGCGGTTGTTTTTGACCGCACTTTTTCGTTGGGTTATTTGAATCAATTAACCTGCGACTTGTTTTTCACGAATTTCAGCAAGGGTTTTGCAATCGATACAAAGATCAGCAGTAGGACGAGCTTCTAAGCGGCGAATGCCAATTTCTTCCCCACAAGAATCGCAATAACCGAAATCATCGGTATCTAATTTTTTCAATGTGTATTCGATCTTTTTCATTAATTTACGCTCGCGATCGCGGTTACGTAATTCAAGACTGAATTCTTCTTCTTGGGTCGCACGGTCAGCTGGATCCGGGAAGTTTGAAGCTTCATCTTGCATATGAGCAACAGTTCTTGATGCTTCTTCCACAATTTGCTCATGCCATGCAGTTAAAATTTTTCTGAAATGAAGAATTTGATCTTCATTCATGTATTCCTCACCTTTCTTAGGTTGATAAGGTTTAACACCGGCTAAATCCAGCAAACTTAGAGATGCCTTAGACATTGATAACTCCTAATAATAGTACAGAATTTAATGACGTCCTGTCTTGCTTTTTGTGATTAGTTCTTATTACTAAAAATAGCTGACGTAAGAACCTAGTTATTTTAAGGGCGATATAAATAGCAGAACTTCATCTATTTAGCAAATAAATTTAGCTTGGAAATTTCAATTTTGCGATCGAGATCGCAAAAAATGGCGTAATTATTTGTTTATTTATGAGGTTAAGGCTAGGTTGCCTTATTTTCTCGCTATAAATCACACTCCAAATGAAACTCACATTATTTCAACTGTGCATCATGCTCATCATTTCAGCCTTTTCTTTGCTTATCGTACCTGATTTTTTACTGTTTACCTGGCAACGAGCGGGGCTGAGCATTTTATTGTTGGTTATGACCGCACTTTGTTTCCATTGGTTCAATTATTTTAAAGTCAGAAATTTTTGCATTAACGGCATTTGGTTTTTGCTTGCCTTAGCTTACGTGCATTCACAAGCCTTGTCGTTATTGACTCAAGCAGAAAAAATTTCAAGTTTACCGAATAAAGTCACCTTAGATCTTCACATCTCAGAAATTCTTCATCAGCAAGATTATCAAACGTTGGTTGCCACGACGTCTTTATTTGATGGGAAAGCACAACAAATTTTTATTAATTGGAGAGCACCAGAAAAACCACAACTTGGCGAAGTTTGGCGGGCTGATGTAAAGCTTCGACCTATTTCGGCGAGATTAAATCATGGAGGATTTGATCGACAGCAATGGTATTTTTCCAAAAGAATTATTGCCGTAGGAAATGTGAAAAGTGCGGTCAAAATTGGGGAAGATTTTTCTTACCGCACAGATTTTCTACAGAATAGCCTCAAGCAGACGGAAGGGTTTTCTTTACAAGGTTTACTTATCGCATTGGCATTTGGCGAGCGGGCTTGGCTGGATAATAAAACGTGGCTGATTTATCAACAAACGAATACAGCACATTTGATTGCTATTTCAGGACTCCATATCGGTTTAGCAATGGGGATAGGCTTTTTCTTTGCTCGGTTATTGCAAATACTCTTACCAACACGCTTTATTTCGCCCTGGTTTCCGCTTTGCTTTGGTGTGTTGATTGCTTTAGGTTATGCCTATTTAGCCGGATTTAGTTTACCGACCTTTCGTGCAATGATGGCATTGCTTTTTATTGCAATCCTTCAATTTTCGCGACGATATTACACGCCTTTGCAAATGCTGTGTTTGGTGGTGGCATTTTTGCTTGTTTGTGATCCGCTTATGCCGCTTTCGGTGAGTTTTTGGCTTTCAGTTGGTGCCGTTGCCTGTCTGATTGTGTGGTACCGATATGTTCCTTTATCAATTATTGAATGGCAACATCAAAAATTATCTAGCAAAGTGCGGTGGATTTTAGGCTTGTTTCATTTGCAGATTGGTTTGTTGATTTTATTTACGCCTATTCAGCTTTTCTTTTTTAATGGCTTGGCATTAAATGGGTTCTTAGCAAATTTAATTGCAGTGCCCTTGTATAGCTTCTTACTTGTACCCTTGATTCTCTTTGCGGTGTTAACGAATGGCGCATTTTCTTCTTGGCATTTTTCAAATGCGATTGCTCAAGGTATTACACAATGCCTCAGTTTTTTCCAAGGCTCGTATATGCCGATTTCGATTAATTTATCTCTTATTCTGACCGCACTTTTAAGCCTTATTTTTGGCGGAATGTTAGGTGGATTGTATTTTGCATCTCAAGGGAAAACAAAAAATATACCGTTAAAATCAAGTCGATTTTTCACATTAAATCATACAAAAATCTTATCGCCAGAAGAGTATAAACAAGCGCTTCGTGGTGTCATTTTTGTTTTTTGTGTTTGTATGAGTACGCTAGGGTATCGATATGTCACGAAACCCAAATGGCAGTTAGAGACGTTAGATGTTGGACAAGGTTTAGCAACTTTAATTGTGAAAGAGGGGAAAGGTGTGTTGTATGATACAGGGCCTGCTTGGCAGAGTGGAATAGGTGCTTCATCCATGGCAGAATTGGAAATATTGCCTTATCTTCAACGGGAAGGCATTGAACTTGAAACCTTGATTTTAAGCCATGATGATAACGATCATTCAGGTGGTGCTAAAGCGATTTTAGCCGCATACCCAGACATTGAACTAATCACACCTTCTCGTAAAAACTATGGCGAAGCGCACCGCACTTTTTGTCTTCAGGGGAAACAATGGCAGTGGCGAGGACTTGATTTTAAAATTCTTTCGCCCGCGCAAATTACAGACAGGGCGGATAATCCCCAATCTTGCGTAATTTTACTAACGGATAGACAGCATCAGATCCTTTTAACTGGTGATGCTGATATGGCAACAGAAAGATCTTTTGCTGAAAACCTAGGTAAAATTAACGTGTTACAGGTAGGACATCATGGCAGTAAAACTTCAACTGGAGAGATTTTACTGGCACAGACAAAACCGGATATCGCTTTAATTTCAAGTGGAAGATGGAATGCGTGGAATTTCCCTCATCCAACCGTCATTGAACGATTGAATCGTTATCAAAGTGCGGTTGAAAATACGGCTATTTCAGGTCATATAAGGTTAAATTTTACTGAAAAAGGGATTGAAATTGAAAAGGCGAGAGGGGATTTTTCACCTTGGTTTGCCCGTGTAATTGGATTATCCCCGAAATAACAGGTACAATGCAGCCAATTTTTATTAAGACAATGTGATGCAATAACAAACTATGCAAGATAAAGATTTTTCAACCTCGCAAACTTTTAAGCGTTTATGGCCGATGATTTCACCTTTTAAATCAGGTTTATTCGTCGCCGCGGTCGCTCTCGTTTTTAATGCATTGGCTGATTCAGGCCTGATTTATATGCTCAAACCGTTGCTCGATGATGGGTTTGGTAAAGCGGATCATTCTTTCCTGAAACTGATGGCGTTTGTTGTGGTTGGCATGATTATGTTGCGTGGTGTGACTAACTTTATTTCCAGCTATTGCTTGGCTTGGGTATCTGGCAAAGTGGTGATGATTATGCGCCGCCGCTTGTTTAAACATTTAATGTTTATGCCGGTAAGTTTCTTTGATCGTAATTCAACGGGGAAATTGCTTTCTCGTATTACTTACGATTCAGAAATGATTGCCAATTCTTCCTCTAATTCATTAGTGACCATTGTACGTGAAGGCGCCTATTTAATTTCATTGCTCGTGGTGATGTTCTATACCAGTTGGGAATTGACGTTGGTTCTTTTCATTATCGGACCAATTATAGCGGTGCTTATTCGCTTTGTATCGAAGCTCTTCCGTAAGCTTAGTAAAAACATGCAAGATTCTATGGGGGAATTAACCTCTGCGACGGAACAAATGCTAAAAGGGCATAAAGAGGTGCTTTCTTTTGGTGGACAATTAGTGGAAGAAGAGCGTTTCGATAAAGTCAGTAATGATATGCGTCGTAAAGGCATGAAGATGGTGACTGCTAATGCCATTTCAGATCCTGTTGTGCAAGTGATTGCTTCTTTGGCGTTAGCGGAGGTGCTTTATTTGGCGACAACTCCTTTAATTGCGGATAATAATTTAACTGCAGGTTCTTTTACTGTGGTCTTTTCTTCTATGTTAGCGATGATGCGTCCGTTAAAATCCTTGACGAATGTAAACTCACAATTCCAAAGAGGCATGGCGGCTTGTCAGACATTATTTGCGATCTTAGATTTAGAAACTGAAAAAGATAATGGCACGTATAAAGCAGAACCCGCAAAAGGTGATTTAGAATTTAAAAACGTAAGCTTTGCTTATGAGGGTAAAGAAGAGAAAGCCTTAAATAATATCTCTTTCTATGTGCCCGCAGGTAAAACCGTGGCTTTAGTGGGGCGTTCAGGTTCGGGTAAATCAACGATTGCCAATTTAGTGATGCGTTTCTACGATATCGATGAAGGTGAGATTTTATTAGATGGCGTGAGAATTCAAGATTATCGTCTATCTAATTTACGTGAGAATTGTTCTGTTGTTTCTCAACAAGTGCATTTATTTAATGATACGATTGCCAATAATATCGCCTATGCAGCAGATAAATACAGCCGTGAGCAAATTATCGAAGCCGCAAAAGCAGCTTATGCCCTAGAGTTTATCGAGAAACTTCCACAAGGTTTTGATACCGTTATTGGTGAAAATGGGGCGAGTCTTTCTGGTGGTCAACGTCAGCGTTTAGCGATTGCTCGTGCGCTATTGCGTAATTCACCTGTCTTAATTTTAGATGAAGCGACTTCTGCTCTCGATACCGAATCTGAACGTGCGATTCAGTCTGCATTAGAAGAACTGAAAAAAGATCGTACGGTATTGGTGATTGCGCATCGTTTATCAACCATTGAAAATGCCGATGAAATCTTAGTTATTGAACACGGTGAAATTAAAGAACGTGGTACGCATCAAGATTTATTAGCGCTTAATGGTGCGTATAAACAATTACACAGTATGCAGTTTAGCGGATAAAATAATAAGGGCGAACCAATGTGTTCGCCCAAAATCAATATAGGATAAATGAAATGCCTTTTTGGTACTCTAATTCAAAGCTTGCTTGGTTGCTTCTTCCTTTTTCACTGCTATTTTGGTTGATTAGCCAAATTCGCCGAGCATTATTTTCCCTGAATATCTTATCCTCTTATAAATCCCCGAAACCGGTCATTATTGTCGGCAATCTTTCTGTGGGTGGAAATGGTAAAACGCCAGTCGTTGTGTGGTTAGTTGAAGCGTTACAAAAACAAGGATTGCGTGTAGGCGTGATTTCTCGTGGCTATGGTAGCCAATCTAAAACCTATCCTTTACTTGTCACACCGGAAACCGATCCTGTTCAAGGGGGCGATGAACCTGTTTTAATCGCCAAAAGAACAGGTGTGCCTGTAGTGATTTCACCGAATCGTCAACAAGCTATCGAATTACTCTTAAAAACACAGGATTGCGATCTCATTATTTCTGATGATGGATTACAACATTATAAGTTGCGACGCGATATTGAAATTGTGGTAATGGACGCAGAACGCGCTTTAGGGAATGGCTTTGTGCTACCAGCAGGGCCTTTGCGTGAATTGCCAAGTCGTTTAAAAAATGTGGACTTTGTGATTACCAATGGTGGAAAAAATGCTTATTCAGATGCGGTTATGACGCTCGTTCCTCACTATGCGATTAATTTAGTGACGGCAGAAAAACGCTTACTAAGTGAGTTTTCCCACGGTTCAGCTATCGCGGGAATTGGTAACCCACAACGTTTTTTCACAATGTTGGAAAATTTAAATATTCGTTTAGAAAATACGAAAGCTTTTCAAGATCATCAACATTTTGAGCCGCAATTATTAGAAAAACTCGCTGAAAACCAACCGCTCTTTATGACCGAAAAGGATGCCGTAAAATGCCAAGCTTTTGCTAAAGAGAATTGGTGGTATGTCCCAGTTGATGCGGAGATTGTTGAGGCTGAAAATCAAGGCCAAAAACTTCCACAATTGTGGGAAAAAATTCGTCATTTGGTTTAACCCTATTCGAGTGAAATATGCGTGAGAAACTTAATCCTCGATTATTAGACGTGATTGCTTGCCCACGATGTTTGGCAAGATTGAAATACGATCAAGAAAATCAACGGCTCATTTGCCCTTTTGAGCAAGTGGCGTATCCTATTGAAAACGGCGTGCCGATTTTGTTGGCAGAAAAAGCCGAAACATTAAAAGAATAAGGAATGATTATGTCATTTACAGTTATTATCCCTGCTCGTTTTGCATCGAGCCGCTTACCGGGTAAACCTTTAGCCGATATTGCCGGTAAGCCCATGATTCAACATGTTTTTGAAAAAGCTCAACAATCAGGCGCAAATCGAGTAATTATTGCCACAGATAACGAACAAGTTGAAAAGGCCGCAAAAGCTTTTGGGGCAGAAGTTTGTATGACATCAGAAGCACATAATTCTGGTACTGAGCGTTTAGCGGAAGTGGTAAGTAAGCTTGGTATTGCTGATGATGAAATTATTGTAAACATCCAAGGGGATGAGCCGTTAATTCCACCCGTTATTGTGAGTCAAGTGGCAGAGAATTTAGCGAAGTTTAACGTGAATATGGCGACGCTTGCGGTAAAAATTCACGAAGCGGAAGAGTTATTTAACCCAAATGCTGTGAAAGTCGTTACGGATAAAGATGGCTACGTTTTATATTTTTCCCGTTCAGTGATTCCTTACGATCGTGACCAGTTTATGCAATTAGAAGATACCTCAAAGGCACAACTGGCTGATGCATATCTTCGTCATATTGGTATTTATGCTTACCGCGCGGGCTTTATTAAACAATATGTGCAATGGGCACCAACACAGTTAGAAAACTTAGAGAAATTAGAGCAACTCCGTGTATTGTGGTACGGTGAGCGTATCCACGTGGAATTGGCGAAAGAGGTTCCGGCTGTTGGTGTGGATACCGCAGAAGATTTAGAAAAAGTGCGGTCAATTTTGGCATAGTTTTTATTGATGTTTGATTCTAAAAAGTTTCTCTCAGACGTTTCTCATGAACCTGGTGTTTATCGTATGTATGACGATAAAGATCAGGTTATTTATGTGGGCAAAGCGAAAGATCTTAAAAAGCGACTTTCCAGCTATTTCCGCAAAAACTTAAGCAGCAAAAAAACAGAAGCCTTGGTGTCGTCAATTCATCATATTGATACGACGATTACCTCTTCTGAAACAGAAGCGTTATTGCTTGAACATAACTTTATTAAACTTTATCAGCCTCGTTATAACGTATTATTGCGAGATGATAAATCCTATCCTTTTATTTTACTGACGAAAGAACGTCATCCTCGTATTACTTCTTATCGTGGAACGAAAAAAATAGCGGGCGAATATTTTGGGCCTTATCCTCATGCGGGGGCCGTACGTGAAACCTTGTCGTTAATGCAAAAATTATTCCCTGTTCGTCAATGTGAAAATTCGGTTTATAACAATCGTTCCCGCCCTTGTTTGCAATATCAAATCGGGCGTTGTTCTGCACCTTGTGTGCCAGGTTATGTGAGTGATGAAGAATATAATCAGCAAGTCGAATTAGCACGACTATTTTTACAAGGAAAAGATCAACAAGTATTAGATTACCTCATCGGCAAAATGGAGCAGGCGAGTCGAGACTTAGATTTTGAAGGGGCTGCACGCTATCGTGATCAAATTCAAGCGGTTCGTGCGGTTATCGAAAAACAATTCGTATCCAATGAGCGTTTGGACGACATGGATATTATGTCTATTGCGTATCAGCACGGTTTAGCTTGTGTTCAGGTAATGTTTATTCGTCAAGGCAAAGTATTGGGCAACCGCAGTTATTTTCCGAAAGTGCCTGCTAATACAGATTTATCTGAACTCACAGCCACTTTTGTTGGGCAGTTTTATTTGCAAGGTCATCAGGGCAGAAGTATTCCTAATAGTATTATTGTGGATCATAAACTAGATGAAAAAGCCGAGCTTGAGGCCTTATTAACTGAACAAGCTGGCCGAAAAGTGGTGATACAAGAATCTGCTAAAGGCGATAAAGGTAAATATCTGCAATTGGCACAAATTAATGCCAAAGCGGCTTTAGCGACTCAACTTAAACAATCTTCCCGAATGCACGAACGTTATCAAGCCCTTTGTGAATTGCTCGATATGCCTGAAATTAAACGTATGGAATGTTTTGATATTAGTCATACGATGGGTAATCAAACCGTGGCATCTTGCGTGGTATTTAATCAAGAAGGCCCACTGAAATCAGATTATCGCCGTTTTAATATTGAAGGTATTACAGGTGGTGATGATTATGCAGCGATGGAGCAAGCTTTAAAGAAACGTTACGACCGCGATCTTGATGAAGATAAAATCCCCGATATTATTTTTATTGATGGTGGTAAAGGGCAGCTTAATCGTGCCTTGGAGGTTTTTAATCACCTCAACGTAAAATGGGATAAAAATCGACCGCACTTAATTGGTGTCGCAAAAGGAGTGGATCGTCGAGCTGGGCAAGAGGTGTTGATTATCAGCAAACAAGATCGTGAGATTCATTTACCGGATGATAGCCTCGCACTGCATTTAATCCAACATATTCGAGATGAAAGCCATAATCATGCAATTAGCGGCCATCGTCAAAAACGCCAAAAAGCCTTTACCCAAAGTGGATTGGAAACCATTGAAGGGGTAGGTGCTAAACGACGCCAAGCCTTGTTGAAATATTTAGGTGGATTGCAAGGTGTCAAAAATGCCACGTTGGATGAAATCGCCTCTGTACCCGGTATTTCTAAAGCGTTAGCAGAAAAGATTTTCGAGACCTTAAAAAGTTAGGAAAAATCTTGATTTTCTACGCGAACTCTCTATGATCTGGCCTTTCGAATTTTATATAGGAACATATTATGTTTGAATGGCTTGTTGATCCTGAAGCATGGATTTCATTGCTCACTTTGACCGCACTTGAAATCGTCTTAGGTATCGATAACATTATTTTTATTAGTATTTTAGTGGGACGTTTACCCGCGAATCAACGCCAATCTGGTCGTATTATCGGTCTTGGGTTAGCGATGATTACCCGTCTTTTACTTCTTGTTTCCCTTTCTTGGATGATGAAATTAACGGAGCCACTATTCACTTTAGTTGGTCAGGAAATTTCGGGTCGCGATTTGATTTTATTCCTTGGGGGCTTATTCCTGATTGTAAAAAGTGTAGGTGAAATCAAAGAAGCGATGCATCCTGAAGCACATCATGAAGAAGAGAATAATAAGAAAGTCAGTTATTTGGGTGTATTAATCCAAATTGCGATTTTAGATATTGTGTTTTCTTTAGACTCTGTAATCACAGCTGTAGGGATGGCAAACCACCTTCCAGTGATGATCTTGGCAATTATGATTGCAGTAGGGGTGATGATGTTTGCGGCGAAACCAATTGGTGATTTTGTTGATACCCATCCGACATTGAAGATTTTAGCCTTAGCATTCTTAATTTTAGTTGGAGTAAGTTTAATGGCTGAAAGTTTGGATATTCATATTCCAAAAGGCTACATTTACTTTGCAATGGGCTTCTCAGTAGTAGTTGAAATGCTCAACATCAAAATGCGAAAAGCACTTGATCATTAAATCATATAAAAAGGCGGAACAATGTGGTTCCGCCTTTTTTAGTCATTATAGCACCTTTTTCTTTCAAGCCTTTTAACCATTTAAGTGCCGCATCTTTACCTTTTCATTTGGTAATCGCCACAACTTGTTCCAAGAATGCACCTGAAGTTGGAACATAACCGATTTTATCTTTCCATTTGGTGTTGCATAATCTAACACGGATTTTTCCATGTCTTTTTCAGATAATTTGGTGTGATCATAAACCACAACATGAGAACGACCACTTAGCGCGATCCAGTCTTTTTTCGGTGCAACAGGCACACCTTTGTGTGCAGTTTGTTCAGAATAGAATACATCTGCAGGGGTCTAATCTCCCTCTTCTTTCAATTGACCCGCAAGTTGATCGCTTTTCGCACTGTTTAAGGTGACTTTGATGCCCGTTGCTTTTGGAAATGCATCGGCAACGGCTTTTGCACCTTCTTTATGTTGTCCGTTGTAAACGGTAATATCTGCAGAAGCGAATCCTGCAAATGCCATTAAGCCAGTCAGTGCGGCAATTTTGAAGTGCTTAATTTTCATGAAAACTCCTTTATGTTATCGGGCAAATGCCCCATTTTCTGAAAATAAAAATTGCCTCCTTCTAATAACCCAGAATAGATAATACAAATAATTATCAGATGTTTTTTTCTCTTATATCAAAATTTCATATTCCATTCTATTTTCTTACTTTGCCCCACGTTGTTTTTTCTCCATAATGTCAGGTGGAAATTTCTAATAAGGACGGATATGAATATTCAGCAAATTATTAAACAACATCACCTAGAGCTCTTATTTCAGCAAGGGTCATTTGGGATTGAAAAGGAAAGTCAACGGGTGCATTCGGATGGTTCAATTGTGACATCATTGCACCCTAAAGCCTTTGGTAATCGTCGTTTCCACCCTTACATTCAAACAGATTTTGCAGAAAGTCAGTTGGAATTAGTGACCCCTCCTATGAAAAAGTTAGAGGATACACTACGTTGGCTTTCAGCCATTCATGAAGTGACTTTGCGTACATTACCAGAGGATGAATTTATTTTTCCTTTTAGTATGCCTGCAGGGTTACCGCCAGAAGAGCACATTAAGGTCGCACAATTAGATAATCAGGACGATGTGGCTTATCGTGAGCATTTAGTCCAGTCTTACGGTAAATATAAGCAAATGGTCAGTGGTATTCATTACAATTTTCAAATTGACCCTCAGTTTATTGATGCCTTATTTTATGCGCAAAATGAAACACAAAGTGCGGTTGATTTTCGAAATGATTTTTACCTAAAAATAGCAAAAAACTTCTTACGCTATCAATGGATTCTGCTTTATCTGTTTTCTGCGACACCAACGGTAGAAGAAAAATATTTCAGAGGTAATTCCCCCCTTAAACCGCATCAATATGTGCGCAGTTTACGTTCAGGAAAATATGGTTATGTGAATGATCCGAAGATCCACGTCTCTTATGACAGTTTGCAAGAGTATGTTGAGACGTTAGAACACTGGGTGAAATCGGGTGATTTGATTGCGGAAAAAGAGTTTTACTCAAGTGTACGTTTGCGTGGTGCTAAAAAAGCGCGAGATTTACTTGAAAAAGGAATTCAATATTTAGAATTTCGTTTGTTTGATCTCAATCCGTTTGCACCTTATGGAATGGAACTTGCTGATGCGAAATTCATTCATTATTTTATTTTGTTAATGGCATGGCTTGAAGATACCGCTGATCAAGAAGGCATAAAATTAGGTAAAGCACGTCTTGCTGAAGTGGCATGGGAAGACCCAAGACAGCAAAGTGTCTATGCGGTAGAAGGGGAATTAGTCCTCCTTGAAATGCTCAAAATGCTTGAGCAACTCAATGTGAGTGATGAGATTAAAACGATTGTTAAAGACAAATTAGGACAATTTGCGGATCCAAGCCAAACGCTTTGTGCAAAAGTGGTTGCGGCAATTGAACAGGTCGGCAGTTACCAACAATTAGGGGCAGATATTGCGCAATCTAATAAAGCAAAAGCCTTTGAACGTTTTTATGCATTGAGTGCGTTTGATAATATGGAACTGTCCACACAAGCGTTATTGTTTGATGCAATCCAAAAAGGATTAAACATTGAGATTTTAGATGAACGCGATCAATTTCTCAGCCTTCAATTTGGCGATCATTTGGAATATGTGAAAAACGGTAATATGACGTCTCACGATAGCTATATTTCCCCGCTCATTATGGAAAATAAAGTGGTGACGAAGAAAGTCTTAGCTAAAGCAGGATTTAATGTACCGCAAAGCATCGAGTTTACCGATGTGAAAAGTGCGGTCGAAAATTTCCCACTTTTTGAGAATCGCGCTGTCGTGATTAAGCCAAAATCAACGAATTTTGGTTTAGGGATCAGTATTTTCCAACAAGGTGTAACGGATAGAGATGATTTTGCAAAAGCAGTAGAGATTGCTTTCCGTGAAGATAAAGAGATCATGGTTGAAGATTATCTAGTTGGCACTGAATATCGTTTCTTTGTGCTGGGTGATCAAACGTTAGCCGTCTTATTACGTGTTCCAGCAAATGTCATTGGAGATGGTGTACATACCGTTGCTGAATTAGTTGCCGCTAAAAATGATCATCCTTTACGGGGCGATGGCAGTCGTACACCATTGAAAAAAATTGCATTGGGGGATATTGAGCAGTTGCAGCTTAAGGAGCAAGGATTAACCGTAGATTCTATTCCTGCAAAAGATCAACTTGTTCAATTACGTGCGAATTCTAATATTAGTACAGGCGGTGATTCTATTGATATGACGGATGAAATGCATGCCAGTTACAAAGAAATTGCGGTAGGGATTAGCAAGGCAATGGGGGCGGCAGTTTGTGGCGTAGATTTAATTATTCCTGATTTGAAACAGCCGGCAGAACCGAGTTTACGTTCGTGGGGTGTGATTGAAGCAAACTTTAATCCTATGATGATGATGCATATTTTCCCATTTAGTGGACAATCTCGACGATTGACAATGAATGTGATTAAGATGCTTTTCCCTGAATTGCCTTAATTTGGTTATCGGGCTTCATCAGTTGGTGAAGCCCGTTTTACATTCATCGTAATTAGGCTAAAATGGAGGCAGTATTCACAATTCTAAAATGACATTTAATGACAACTTTTACCTTAGAACCTCAAGAAAATGATCGTCTGCAATCCCTTTGCGGTGCATTCGATGAAAATATCAAACTGATTGAAAAAGAATTTAACCTCAATATTTCCCGCAATAATTTCACTTTTACCGTGAAATCAAATGATGAAAACCCCAAATCTCACCATGAGCAATTAATTGATCGTGCGGCTAAATTAATCCAAACATTATATGTGGAGACAGCACCAATTAAGGGGAAAGTGAAAGAACTTGATTTGGAAGATGTGCATATTGCCTTGCAAGAGAGCAGAATGTTATCACAAGAAGGCAGTGAGTCACGCAGTGAAAATCAGGTCTATAGCACCACAATTAAAACCAAGCGTGGTTTGATTAAACCGCGTGGTGAAAATCAAATTCAATATTTACATAATATTCTTACGCACGATATTAGTTTTGGGATTGGACCTGCCGGAACGGGGAAAACCTTTTTAGCCGTAGCAGCGGCAGTTGAAGCATTAGAGCGCCAAGAAATTCGTCGCATTTTGCTGACTCGTCCTGCGGTGGAAGCGGGCGAAAAATTAGGTTTCCTGCCCGGTGATTTAGGACAGAAAATTGAACCTTATTTGCGACCACTTTATGATGCATTATTTGAAATGCTTGGCTTTGAACGCGTACAAAAATTGATGGAGCGTAATGTGATTGAAATCGCACCATTGGCTTATATGCGTGGGCGCACACTTAATGACAGCTTTATTATTTTAGATGAAAGCCAAAATACGACGGTCGAACAAATGAAAATGTTTTTAACCCGTATTGGTTTTAATTCCAAAGCCGTGATTACGGGGGATGTGACTCAAATCGATTTACCGCGCAGCACAAAATCGGGTTTACGCCACGCCATGGAAGTGTTAAGCAAAGTGTCTGAATTAAGCTTTAACTATTTTGAGAGTAAAGATATTGTACGACATCCTGTGGTGGCAAAAGTGGTGCAAGCTTACGAAGAATGGGAAGCCCAAGATGAAATTCGCCGTCAAGAAATCGCCGCGCAGCGTCGAGCTGAACGTGAACAAAAAGTGCGGTCAGAAAATGAAACAAATTTAGGAGAATAACATGGGCAATATGATTATTGATTTGCAACTGGCGAGTGAAAATACAGAAGGCTTGCCATCAGAAGCGCAAATTCTGCAATGGGCAACAGCGGCGGTTCAACCTGAAAGTGATAATGTCGAAATGACGGTACGCATTGTGGATGAAGCAGAAAGTCATGACTTGAATTTGACTTATCGTGGAAAAGATCGTCCAACCAATGTATTGTCTTTCCCGTTTGAATGTCCTGACGAAGTGGAATTACCGCTGTTGGGCGATTTGGTGATTTGTCGCCAGGTAGTAGAACGCGAAGCTATCGAGCAAGAAAAGCCTTTAATGGCGCATTGGGCGCATATGATAGTGCATGGTAGCTTACATTTACTGGGTTACGATCACATTGAAGATGATGAAGCAGAAGAAATGGAAAGTTTAGAAACTGAAATTATGCAGAATTTAGGCTTTGCCGATCCTTACCTTTCCGAAAAATAATGACGATTTGGAGCAATTATGTATAAAGCCGTATTCAGCGATTTTGATGGTACCTTATTAACGTCGGATCATCGAATTTCGCCTAAAACCTTAGATGCACTTCAACGCATTACAAAACAAGGTATTCCATTTACACCAATCTCTGCTCGTTCACCGCTGGGTATTTGGCCTTATGCGAAACTCATTGAAAATTACAACATCATTGTGGCATTCAGTGGTGCCTTGATTTTAGATAAAAACGCCACGCCTATTTATTCAGTACAAATTGATCCCGCTGATATCCAAGCCATTAACCAAGTATTAGCAGATCATCCTGCGCTAGGTGTCAATTATTATACTTATGATGATTGCGTCGCTCGCGATTTGAATAATAAATGGGTGATTTATGAACGTAGCGTGACAGGCATTCAGATTGATCCTTATGATGAAAGTGCGGTCTATTCTCCACATAAAATTCAAATCATTGGTGAAACGGATGAAGTGATTAGCATTGAGCAAATCTTGAAAGAGAAATTCCCACATTTAAGCATTTGCCGTTCTCATGCGAATTTCCTTGAAGTGATGCATAAATCGGCGACAAAAGGTAATGCAGTACGTTTTCTCGAAGATTACTTCCATGTGAAGATGGAAGAATGTGTTGCTTTCGGCGATAACTTTAACGATTTAGATATGCTAGAAAGCGTGGGATTAGGCGTGGCAATGGGCAATGCACCGGATGAGATTAAACAGGCCGCTAATCGTGTCACCGCTTCGCATAATGATGATGGAATTGCATTGATATTGAATGAGATTTTCCCTGAATAAATAAAAAGGCGCTTTCTATAAAAAAGCGCCTTATTCATTATAGTGCGGCTAACGCAGCTTCATAATTGGGCTCATCTTTAATTTCAGACACCAGCTCACTATGTAACACGTTGTTGTTTTCATCTAAAACAATCACTGAACGTGCAGTTAAACCTGCGATTGGACCTGTTGTGATGTTTACCCCTAAGTTTTCATGGGCTTCTTTATGACGGAAAGTAGAAAGCGTTTCTACGTTCTCAATACCTTCCGCACCGCAGAATCGTGCTTGTGCAAAAGGTAAATCAGCTGAAATGCAAAGTACCACAGCATTTTTTAAATTAGCTGCTTGTTGATTGAATTTACGAACAGAAGTTGCACATACACCGGTATCAATACTTGGGAAAATATTTAAAACTTTACGTTTTCCTGCATAAGTATCAAGCGTGACGTCGGTAAGTTCTTTATTGGTGAGCGTAAGTGCGGTCACTTTTTCTCCTTTTTTGGGAAAGTTGCCGCTTACTTCAATGGGATTACCCATCATTGTTACTTGTGTCATAAAAGCTCCTATTTTTCATTTCCTAAATTAAGCACTTTTTTAAGTGCAGTAAAAAATTTGTCATTTTCTTGTGGTAAGCCAATACTGATACGTAAGTGATTTGGCATGCCATAACCAGCAATCGGACGAACAATGACGCCTTCACGTAATAATGCATCATAAATGGGTGCGGCCGGTTGTTTAAAATCAATGGTAATAAAGTTACCTTTAGACGGAATAAAGTCTAAGCCATATTGTTGACAGAAGGCTTCATAACGTTTCATTTCTTGGCGATTATTCTCCGCCACTTTTTCGACAAAAGCATCATCATTCATCACCGCAATCGCACTGGTCAAAGCAAGACTATTACAGTTAAATGGCTGACGAACACGGTTTAATAAGTCTGCGATTTCAGGATTAGAGACTGCATAGCCAATACGTAACCCCGCCAATCCATAAGCTTT
>ENA-OWLE01000081-OWLE01000081.1-metagenome-genome-assembly--contig:-NODE-81-length-17538-cov-5.749185_pt1 | contig 17538 bp, 13 predicted proteins | sample MGYA00245345_ERZ651094 | MGnify/ENA primary metagenome ERZ651094 (study PRJEB26857, sample SAMEA4031770) | metagenome | biome: human; feature: oral; material: saliva | place: Philippines | collected 2014 | study... | reverse complement strand
CTTTAATAGCCTCCTCTGTCGTAGGTGTGAGTGCAAAAATTATCCTTAACGGATTACCCTTCTTTACTTCGACATTAATATTCTCATCTTTAAAGCCATTTCTTGATGCTTTAAAATTGTATGTTCCTGGTTTTAAATATACGACTTGCGAGCCGATAAATTTTTGACTATCAGTAGTAATTTCAGCTTTATCGGGCGAGGTCAGTAGGTAAACTGGAGTGGTGTCATGTCTATTTACGTAGGTTATGACGCCATATACTAATGTGCTGGCTGATAATAATATTAATATACTGCTAATTATTTTTTTATTCATCATTTCTTCCTAAACCAAGTTACGCTTGGTGATGTTAAACTCTCGCCGCCTGCCTTTGGGGCGTATTCACACAATGAGGCGGACGCTATATTTGAGTCAAATCCGTCTATATTACCAACAAAAACAAATGTATGTCCTGGACTATGGGCGACATCACCAGGTTTAAGGTCTGCTACGTTGATCGAGCTACCGTTGCCAAGAGTTTGCCAGTTGGCTTCTGCCCACGCTCTCTGTACGCCAGTCGGTCCAGCTTTGCCGCCCTCACCTCCGTAGTTGTAATTTTTATCAAACCCACTATCGTTCAAAATTGTTGTTACAAACGCGCCACAATCAACACCGCCGCCATAACACGTACCGCCAGTAAATCTGTTCTCTCTTTTCGCTTTTTCTATAGCTTCTGCATATTCAGGTTTTTTATCTGTACGTACAGTTTTTTCTGGCCAGGCATAACGTTTGACATAGTCGATAAAGTCGCCGCCACCACTTGATGAAGAACATCCTCCTCCACTTCCGCCTGTACCATTAAATCTTTCATAGATTTTTTGAGCGGCGGTACCGCGTATATTTTTAACTTCATCTTTTGTCATGGCTGATTTTTCAAAATCGTCATGCCAAAAAACAGTGGCATCATCAACTGTCTTCAGGGTTTTTAATAATTCCCATGAATTTGAAGCGGTGCCGAATCCACGAGCAGTAACGGGTCTTTCTGTCCCCTCTTGTACTAAATACTCTAATTCGAAGATCAATAGCTTGTCGTTGTCTTCCACTGGAATAGAATCGACCATACCCTTGTCGTTAGGTGCGCCGCCATACTCTTGGCTGTAATATTTTTTTAGTTCAGACGGTATTTTATTAGCTATAAGCGTTCGCCTTCCGAACGTCCACTGGGCGAGTCCCCAGCCACCAGACCCCCATCCTTGACCTACTTCGTGTCTGGTAGGACTAAATCCTGACTCTGCCTGAATATTAGCCATTACACCAGCTGTTTGTTCGGCGCTTAATCCTGCGTTACGTAGATATCCCCAAATCTTTTCTTGGTTATCAGATCCTGATACTCCGTTAGAAGATGATCCGGAACAAGTTGTTGAGTCATTTTCTTTATACCAAAGAATATCGTTTGTCACATATGAATCGGGATATCCTGCTGCCAAAGACACTGGCTGTATAGTAATAGCAAAAGATATAGCAAAGCAAAGAGCGATAGACAACTTTTTATACATCAGATCGATTCCTCTTATATTCGTTTATAATATCTGCAGGAACGCCAATATTTTTTAAGGCGTCTGGGGATTTTCTATCATTAACGCCTGTTATGACTGAATTATTTCTTAGGACTGCATACGTGTTGTAAGTAGATTTTAATTTCTCGCTATAAATTTCTAGTGTAACCAACTTAAATTCGCCCTGCTCTTTTACTATTGAATACTTTTTTAATTCGCGGTTGCCGTAGGTGCTGGAGGTAGAATTTAGTAATTCGGTAATAACTTTCTGTTCTGATGATTGCTCGTGAGTATTATTTTGATTATTTTGATTCTCGTTAGTGTTTTGGGATGATGACAGAATAGTTGTGTATTGATTGCTGTCAGGGTTTTTAATAATAAGGAAAGTTGCCGTAATACTTATTAAAAATAATACGGATGATATTAATATAACTTTATTTTCTTTATTCATTAAACCTTCCTTGCATATTCCCAGTGCCATTGTTCGGGGTTACTCCCACCCGGCTCAGCCCAAGCGGGATGTATATAACCGTATTTGTGGGCGTTAGCCTTTAGCCAATTATATGTAGAAGACCCAAATGAGCCAACTTCAATATCTGCAGCAAGTCCCCAGCCGTGGTTTGATACGCACGGAGGAGCTGGAGCTGCTCTTGATCCTAGCTCTTTACTATATCTAATTTGCGTTGCACAATCTCGATATGCTTCATTAATGGTTAAGTTGGATCCGTTATCGGCCTTATATGCTTTGTTCATTTCTTCCATAGCTGTCGCAGCTTTCTTATTCATCTTGCTGCTTGGCGAGAAAGATAGAGTTTGCAATTCTGAATCTGGAATTCCGCCGTTGCTATAGCCTCCCCATCCGTCTTGTTGTGCTTCTTCTAATTGCGGCTCACCAACTGCCTCGCCATTGTCTGGAGCTTTAGCTGTGGTTGAAGGAGCGTCTTCTTCGTCATCTTCGCCATTGATTGATTGGGCAATTTGGAAATCAATTAATAATACTGACATCGCGGAAAGCTTTCTATCGTCGTATTGCTTAGCGGAATTTTCAGCTCCGAAAGATTGGTCAGTAATATCTTTGCCTTCACTATCTTTATATGTTGGTGCGGTAGATGATGTTGTCTGTGTTGAATCTGATGGCGCTGTACACCCGCCATTACTAAACCAATAGCTTCCGGTGCTGGCATCTCCACAGCCTTCTACAAAGTCATGAAGAGGAGTATCTTTAACTATGTATCCATTTTTCATGAGATCGGATATATCTGCGCCATCTGGAATGTCCATATCTTTCTGTATCCATCCTTCATTTTCGGCAATTTGAATAGCCTCCTCTACCGACATGTTTGCCTGGCTATTGGTTATGCCAGTACACGGTAATCCTGCCATGTTCACGGCTGGATCTTCGGATGATCCACTTCCCATATAAAAGTCTTTTGCATATCCGCAATATTTATCAGAATACATACCGCTTGCTGCTTTTGCAGTAGATGAATAGGATAATGCCATAGAAGGTAGTCTGAGAATGTTAGATAGCATTGCTACTGGAGTTTTACTATAAGTTCCATTAGCCATCATCATATTGCCCATATTATGGAATATACTACCTAAGAATGTATATCTACTGGACGTATCAAATGGACTTAATGAGGCGATATCCATTTCTTTTTGGAATTCTTCGTTTGCTATTTGGATTCCGTTGAATTCTGCCAATTGGCTCATCTTAAGCCCGGGGAGCATTTGTCCCATAGATCCGCTTGCAAAGAACGCCGCCGCTCCAACACCAAGTGAGTCACCCAAATCCTTATATTGAGCATTATTTGGTACAAGAAATTTCTTTGCTAGTTCTTCAAGAATTGTTTTAACTTGGTCGCCTACTGCATATTCGAGTACTTTTTTAGTCACTTCAGATAGCGCTGCCTTACCTACCCAACTAATTATCGCACTTATACCGCCAGTAGAGGCTGAGACTGCTGCCTCTACTGCCATAGAGGCATACATGGCTACTGGACTTAATATATAATCGCATACACCTTCAGTGGCTTCTTTAGCTTCATTAAAGCCTTGGACTATAGGATTCGTAGCTACTGAATATCCAGGAATATAGTTTTTTGCAATTCCAGGCTTGTCGTTATTTACGCCCATTGCTGCTAGTAAATACGGAGAATCTAATGCCGATCCTTCGGCGTTATCGGACCCTTTCATCTTTCCTCTTTCGGTTAGCATAGTGCCGATGGTTTCCATCGTTTCTTGAGAGAATCCACCGCCACTAGAGTCGAGTCCAGAAGCCTTAGCTTGTGATCCAGGGGATAGGATAACATCCATAACTATGCCTAATAGTGGAGCTAACTGAATTGCTGCTACACCTGACGCAATAAGATTTGGGATTTTTACTACAGCACAAGCACCTGCACTAATAGCATAAGCTAGGCCACCTTTTTTCAGCTTACCACTCAACTTATCAACACCTTTGCTAATATTTTTACTAGCACTACCAGCTTCAAACTTTGGTAATTTTTCTTTAAATTTCTCTCTTTTTTCTTTTATTCTAAGTTTTTTGTCAATTTTTGAAATCGCATTATTTCTTTTAAGGTTGAATTTATCGTAAAGCTTACTTATATGTTTCCCTGTCCAGGCGCGGAAACGCATTTTCATTAGACCGGTTCTGCCATAGACTTTACTGGCAATTTTACGATTCTCTTTTTTGAGCAATTCGTCTTTTAATTTCGACGACTCAATAGGTTTCCCGTCGTTTAATCCTTCCACCTTCCAGTGAGTTGGATTTTTTTCTGGGTATCCTCTTCCTTTTATGTCCATTTCTTTGCCATCAGCATCAACTGGAATTAATCCGGATTTCTTGAATCTCTTAAGAGCTTTGTTGGATAATCTTCCTGTTTTGCATTTAATTTTCTTATTATTGCAAATTCCTGCGTCATCACTGGCTCCGATCATTTTATTCATGACTTTTTTCATGCGAGATTCTTTAGCAACTGAGGCGGAGTCGTTTTTCCAGGTGAAATTCTCCATAATATTTTGTAACATTGTCGCTGGACTAAGGAATATTCCCAGAATTCCACCACCCAGTCCTAATATTCCAGCAATAACTACAATTGGTCCGCGTTTTTTCAGTAAAGACTTAAATGTTACTGAACTTTTCTTTTTACCCGCAGACGGCTGATAAAAACCGTTGCCTGGAACAGAAGACTCTTGGTCATTAACAGCAGCGCTGGCGGAATCGTTTTGATTAGGATTCAAGTCCGAATCTTTATTGTCAAACTGAGATTCAAGGTCATTTATGGCATCTTTTTCGCGATCACTTAACTCTGACCCGCTGTCATAACCAGCCGAGATTTGATCAAACTTAGCCTGCTCAGCAGGATTTAACCTGCTGTCAGTTTCGGAATCCGTCGTGTAATCAACTCGTGCCATATTTTCTCGCTATTTTTCTACACCGCTCCGTAGCCGCCGATTGGCGAATCTGACGGTTTTATTTGTTGCGATACAGGATTTGTATTGATCAAATTATATTCGGTATCACTAGCCTGAATCTGAATGTGAACGTGATTTTGTCCAGCAAAGAATAACCCTTGTCCAACTGGGAAATTGGCTAGTCGTTTCTGCTCTTCATCTGTCAATTTAAACACTTGCGCCAAAACGTCAACGGCGCTGGCGGACTGTTTCAAAAGTAGCTGCATTGAGGAGTTGGAAACGATTGCTCGCCCCATTTTACTTCCGACAAAGTCTTCCACGTCCTGTGTGATTGTCGTTAAGCCTAATTGATATTTGCGGGCGCGCTTTGCTAATGAGAATAAGAAGTTGGCGGAATCGTCATATTTCATCAATTGCCAAGCCTCGTCAACAATCAACATACGTTTCCTCTGGTCGGTGCGCGTAATATTCCAGATGTGGTTCAGAACAATGTACATCGCCGTTGGTCGCAGTTCATCTTCCAAGTCGCGAATGTTAAAGACAACCATATTATTATTAATATCAATATTACTCTGTTGCGAGAATATTCCAGCAAACGTTCCAGAGGTAAATTTGCGAAGTCGCTGAGCCAGACTTGGGCCAGTTCCGCCCATATGAAGCAAAGTGTCGTATAAGTCGGAAATCGTCGGTGGCGTAGAATTGTGCGTCAGTGGATCCGAAGTAATACCGACTCGTGCGTAAGTGTCGATTAAAGCTTGATCAATATCAGCTTCTTCCGCTGGTGATAGTCCTGCTACGACTTGCCCGCCGACTCCTACTCCTGCGCCGCCCAGCATTTGCCTGAGTAGTCCGTGTAGCGTAACTAAGTTAGCGCGCAGTGCGTCATCTGCTTCATCGGTATCAATAACACGCGGCAAATCAAACGGATTGATTCTCGTGTCGCTACTTAAGCTCAATCGAATATAACTGCCACCAACCGCGTCGCATAGTTTTTGGTACTCATTTTCTGGGTCAATAATCACAATATCAGCCCCGACCATCATACTTCTCAAAGCTTCTAACTTAACGGTAAATGATTTACCAGCACCAGACTTAGCGAACACGACCATATTGGCGTTTTCCAGAGAGAATCTGTCGAAAATCACCAAGCCATTATTATGCATATTAATTCCGTAAAGCACGCCCTTATTGTCCGTTAAATCGGCTGAAGTGAATGGAAAGCTGGTTGAGATTGCGCCAGTATTCATGTTGCGGCGAATCTGTAGTTCATCAGTCAATTGTGGAATAGAGCTATTCAATCCCTGCTCCTGCTGGCTGGAAGCTACTTTTGAGAATACCAATTGCTGGCCAAAAATAGTTTCAATTTTATGCTGGATGAAGTTTAGCTCGTCCAAGCTGTCAGCGTAAAGCGTAATATATAAACCGTAGCGGAAGAATTTTTCCGCGCCGATCTGCAATTGATCGCGCAATTCTTCGGCGTCTTGCAAAGCCGCTTCCAAACCTGGGTCGCGCACTTTTCCCTTTTCCATGTTTATATTCATGCTTGCTTCCAGCTGAGTAACTTTTTTGCGCAGATTATTCAGGACAATTTGCGTATCGACTGGATAAATAAACATACTAATATCCAACACTTCATCGATGTTAATGATTGAGCTAAGCCAGCCGGTGTAGATTTGGCGAGGATAGCCATAAACATACATTGTGCGGCCGTATTTTGAGCCAAGTCGAAAATGGTCAGAATGAAGCTCAATACTACTTGGCGCGATAAAATCACGCAGAGTTCGAACACCGGTTAAGAAGGCCTGTTCGACTTCGGCTTGCTCCCTTGCTCGTTGTTGAGCAGCAATATCAACGGCATCTAATTTCTTCTTTGCCATTATGACCTTCCTCCTCTCGGTGATGGACCAGTTCCCTTAGTTACGTAAGTGGTCGTAAGCTCGCTCGGGTCAATGTCCTCTAGCGATTCACGTGACGACGTGTCGGGATTATATGAAGTGTAGAATAGCTCGCCCAGTTGCCTGGTATTTAATTGCCAGCTTTTTACGCCCATTTGGAATAGACCATTCATAACCGAATCGATGCGGTTTTTAATTTCATCTTTGGCTTTGGTATAGGTAACTTGGTCAATTTTTGTTACGGTTGCCTCTTTTTTTCCACTGAAGAAGCTATTGAACAATCCCTTAGTCTGTTGTTTGAAGGCATTTTCCTCGCCGGCTGGATAATATGGAACAACAACATAAAAACTCTTATCCATAATGTTTGCCTCTTGTGCCAGAATATCAATGAAATCCATATAATCGTCCATTAGGACATTGAGAAGCATATTGTCTTGATTGCGGCGAATTTCCGCCAATCTATCCAGATATGGACCAATGTCCACGCGGCGTGAACGGATAAGAACTTGAATTGGGAAATATAGAGAGTTAATGAAGTTTTGATAACTGAACTCAATTCCCTCTCTTTCGCGTGAACTCATCAGGTCAAAGTTGATTGATTCACATTCCACTACCGCCCGAAAACTGCCATCGCTCATGATGATCATATTTTCGCGCATTTCAGAGAAAAGCAGCGTATTCTGGGTGCTGATTGGTCCTTTTTGCTTCTTGTCGTTAGGGGTTTTATCTGGAGCTGGCGTGGTTGGATTTGGTCCCGAACCAATTGCTCCTGATGGCTGCTGAGAGACACCAGGAAGAGCCGCATTGGTTTGCGGAACCTGCTGATAAGATTGTTGATTTTGTAACTCTGGTTGCATAAACCCCACCTAACGTAGTGAAATCACCACTTCCTCATCTGATAATTTATTTTCTTGCTGAATTCGATTTGCCTCACGCGCAATCGTTTCAATCGAGAGGTCGCGGTTATTTGCCAGTTCTATTATAGCAGGTGACACCTCGTTTACGCTAGTTTGCGGCGTGGCTGTCGGCTGAGTTTGAGCTGGAGTATTCGCGGCAGGTCGTCCGGACACTGGATTTAATACAGATTGATGCATTGTTGGGTACGGGTTCATTTGTAGTGGTGCGGCTGGAATAGGATTATCTGGTTGAGATGGTTGAGGTGTTTGCGTAGGAGGCGGCGTAGTAGATTGCCCTGTTTGCATCTTTTGGATAACTTCTTGTCGCCTACGAACATCTGACTGATTTATCAAGTGATTGATATTTTGCGCCGTAGCACTATTTTCATCCAATATGTCGTTAGCTGCCTGTCCTTCGTTGAATAAATCGGCACGCATTGAGCTATTCGGATTATTGACGCCACGAATTGACCAACCTTGACTATCTACCAGATTCGCCAAATATGACAATCTTCGCTGGACTTCGGCTTGATCGTAATTATTACCGTAAGTCTTCTCCTCGACTTTTGGCGCGATAACTTCGACTAATCTTTCAATTCCATCAGGCTGCCATAGGCGCTTTTTTGGTTTTAACATAAAAGAAATGACTGCTGCCAAATAAACTTCCATTGGCTGATCTTTTTTAAGCGGTAAAGCCAGCGCTCCAAAGAATAAAATTATCGGCACAGGAATTATTGCCAAAGGTAGTAAAATTGTACTCAAACCGTACGCAATAGCGATTCCGATAACAGCTATAATTAAGAACACAAACTGTCGGAAACTAAACGGCCCGAGCAGTTTGTCCTCCGCCTCGACATCTTGAGGGACTTTATACACCGACATACTGCTTATATTATATCAAAATCACAGCTATTATAGTATGTTGAGGAAATTCTTAAATTCCTCTTTAGTTGCGTCAGTTGCATTAGCTGACAACCGCTTATCGGTAAGAATTGTGTTGATAACTTTCTTAAGATCTTGACGTTTCTTATCAGTAATAACAGATGTATTATTTACAGCTTCTATTAATAACTTAACACCATCAGCCTCAGTGGTGGCTAAAGTTTCTGGTTTATATTTACCACCCTGTAGCCAGTCAGCACAATAATTGAGCAAATCTTGACGGTTATTAATATCACCCTTAACCATATCGTCAATTAATTTACCGCCCATAAATGAAGCTTTGTTTTTCACACCGGATGACGCTAATGCTGCCGACACGGAAGAATAGAATTCTGGCGGTAATTCGCTAACAAGCTGAGCCACTTCTGTAACAGTTCCGTATTTAATCTGCTCTTCAATTGCGGCTTCACGTATAAATATGTTATTACTATCCAGTACTGTTCCATCTGAAAGAGTCACGGAATTGCCTAAAGATATCTTTTGTCTTTGCCCAGCGCTCAGCTTATAATTCTTCATAATCTGATGAGCTTCATCAACAGACTTGGCGTACTCGCTACGGCTGGTTGCTATGGCTGAAGCTAAGGCTGCATTTGCACCAATCAAATTGCCATTTGCATCTTTGAATACATTGCCGCCAGCCTTCTCTTGAAGTTCCTTGCTGTTTTTCAATTGCTCTGCAAATTCACTGTGCTGTTGGCGTTGAGCGTTGTTCTTGATCAGACCCGCTGTTGCAATTTCGGTTTCTAGGTCTTTAATATCATTCATGAATGCAGTTTGCTGCTGATGAGCTTTCAAATCTTGTCGAGTTGCATAGGTAGCCGATACGTTTCTCAGAGCACGATCGTAAGCTGGTCTTTTATCGTATATATCATCTGGTGTGTGACCCAGCGTAGATTCGAGGTAGCGATTATCGTCTTGTGCAGATAAGAAATCTGATCGTCTGGAAGCCTGTCTGGCATACAAGTCCGACTTCTTATATCTGGCTGTATTTCTAAATGAATTCTCGGCATCTTTCTGTGAAGTTTCCAGGTCTTTTTTACGCAATCTACTGTTATGATCCATTCGGCGGCGTAAACGATTTGGATTGAATCGCGCCATATTGGCATTAGCCAACTTCTTGTTTTTAATAGTTTCGCGGCGATCTTTAGACCAGTTCTTGGACTTGTCATACCAGCCTTTGTTCTTGTCATTAACAAACCCAGCGAATTTACCTAATACTCCGCCGCTAAGTTTCAGAATTATAGGTGTTAAGGCTAATGGTATAACTTGAACTACCATTCCTAAGATTTGCATTATTCCACCATTTGCTCCAGTGGCGTTTTGGATAATTATTATTCCCGCCAGTTGAGCCCCACCGAATATTACAGCGAATGCCGGGAAAAATACTAGCATTGTTAAGAATAAATCTCGCCATTTCTTAAACCATTTTTCTGTGCCAGGAAGTAAATAGCAAACGAAGGCTAAAGGTGAAATGATAATTAAGATTACAATTAAAGCTTGACGTGCTGCCATAATTAGAAGCACTAAGAGAAGCACTAGACCTATTCCCACTAATGCTGATAGTGCTAATGGTAGCAGCTCTGCCCCCATAGCCACTGTTGCGACCACCCCACCAGCTAAAGCCCCGTTGGATAGTATCATCACAATAACTTCTGACCATGTCCAACCTACGCCCGTATTTTCTCCTACTGTGGATATGGTATTTTTAATTCCCATGAAGGCGTCCTGGAAAGCGTAACCAGTTACGTTTGATAAGTCTAGTAATATAGCACAAATCGTAAATGATAAATTGACCAACACCGCCGCAATTATCAGCCTAGGAAGCATCTTTTTAACGCCATAATTACTAATTCCTACAGAGGTCAATTGTGAGTAGATAATCACCAAAAACGCCACGATAAACGCCACGTTGCTGATGTTGCGCATAATGACCCACGCCAGATAAATTCCGCTATTTTGGTTGGTTGTTTCTAATGGCTTGGTTTTCAAGAACTCCTGAAGCGCGCTGTACATATAATCTATGCCATCAGCTAACCAATTGGAGAGTGGACAGATAATCCACCCTATTCCCTGCACATCACAAGAAGTACCTGTTGAATTTTCTGAGGGAGATTCAATTGAAATAGTTGAGTTGCTGGTTTGTTCGTAGGTGTTTGGTGGCGTAAATGAATAAACCGCGTAAGTTGCGGAACTTAGTGAAGATATTTCGCTTGATGGGAAGTAAATAACCTTGATTTCTTTTTTATTCCTATCTTCATTAACATAAACAAGCGAATTATCAGGTAGGTTAAATTGTTTGATCTTTTTATCATCACTTACCTTTGTATATTTTTCTTTATTATAGGTTAAATTATGGCCGCTCCATTCTGCGTCTACAGCGTAAACAGAGGTTGAGTGTGTTAAGGCATTAAGAAAAATGCCCACCAGCATCCCTGCTATCAGCAATACAAACCACTGCAGCCATTTATTAAGAAGCTGCTTATGGGAAATTAACCACTCCATCTGGATTTATATTAGCATTTTTGATGGAAAAAGTCAAGAGAGCGTATGAAGCATGCGTCTAGTTGCCTCGTCGTCTAGAATCCTCCAATGCCTTTCTTATATCTTCTTGAGATGTAGCAATAACTATTTCCTCCCCAGAACTACTATTATTCTGTTGGTTATTTTGTGGTGATTGTTGAGAATTGCTACTTTGGCTGTTCTGTTGAGAATTAGAGGAGGATGTATTCTGTGGCGTATTCTCGGCAACCACTCCGTGAGCACTTAACGCTTCGGATATTGCTTGATTTATATTTTTCGCAGTATTTGGATTTGATACGGCAACTTCTCCTGCTTTTTTAAATGCAGCCAAAGCTTTTTCATTCTCACTATTGGCAATAGCCTTAGATAGCCATTTGGTTGCTGCTCCATTCTGCACTAAGTGCTCTGCCTGTAGATTTCCAGACTCGGCATTATTTACTGCCATATTAGATAGGTCTTGCATATTTCCAACTTTATCTTCGAGGATAGCATCTCCTAATCCATTTCCTATGATATTATTATCCTTCTTTGCGTATGCAGCTTTAATTGCCCGTTGTTTTATAGAGGCGTCTGTACCTTTTAGGCTACTCAGCACAGTCATACGTTCTGTAAAACTACCATTAGCCATAGTATGATCAATGGCAGCTGCGTACATACTTTGTGAGACTTTTTTACCCGCAGAGGTTTCACCCGTACTGGCAATAGTAGCTATTTCACTCGATGTCACACCTTGTAGCATTGTGGATGCGTTTTCAACGTCACTTTCAAACGCTTTAGCCACAGTTGCGCGCGCGCGTGCCCCACCTTTATCCCAGCCCATGAATCGACCGAGTGGACTATTATCCCTCCACGTCGCAATTTTACCCGTTCGCCTGCTTGCGCGTTTCCTATCCATGAAGTCTGAATATTTTCTTTTCGTATCGCCGACAGCAGAGTTATCGATGCGCCTTTTTGCTGTACCCTTTGCGTTTCCAGCGAATCGACTATGCGCATTAGCGCCCATTCTGCCTATCTTTGCGCCAATGTTGCCCAACGAATTTAAGGAGCTCTGTAGCACGAAAGGTGTGGCACCTAATGGCAAAATAGACGCTGCCAAGGCTGCAACCTGCATGGTTTCTTTTGGATTGTTTGGATCATCTGTGCCGACTGCAGTCAATACAGCTCCCGCTAACTTTCCAGCCCCGTACAGAAGAGATATTACAGGAAATACAATTAACAGTCCCCTAAACATTGATACCCATTTTTTGAATAAATTTTCAGTGTTTGGTAGAAGCCATGCCGCAAATGCTAATGGAGATATTGCTATTAACAATATGACGGCAGCTTGTCGAACGATTAATATAACCAGCACGACGAGTAAAGCCAAAAGTAGAGCCATGATAGTAGGTATACTTACAGCAAGGAATATAAACAAACCTATTCCAACTAGTGCTAGCCCGTCAATGATTATGGTGTTGAAGGTGCCAACCTCTGCCGATTGAGTACTAACTCCTGATGCCGCCCCCTCCAGAACTCCTTTAAGAGAAAAACCGAGGATATTAGACAAATCTACAGCCAATCGACAGATATAGAAAGATAAGTTTACGAGCAAAGCTCCTATTATTAACCTTGGTAGAATTTTCTTAATTCCATAATTACTGACACCGACATTGCTTATTTGGGAGAATATTACCCACAGGAATATTACGGCAAATACAGCGTTTGCAATATCTCGGAAGAACTTCCAAGCTTGCTCTAATCCTCCGTTTGATTTGCTATCAAAGATTCCGCTATCGATAGATAGAAAATACGATATTGCGGAGTAAGAGGCGTCTCCCAGGCTGCCAGCAAAACTCATTAAAGGACAGACGAGCCACCCTATACCGTCGATGCCACATGAATTTTTCCCCTCTTCTTCTCCGCTGCCGTCACCTTCCGATGGGGCCTTTATTTCAGCAGACTGACCTTGCTTACAGGCGCTTATCTCTTTGTCCAGACCCTCGTATTGTCTTTCGCAGTATGCAGAATTACCCTTATGATTTACGCCGTCTTTGCAGGCGGCTTTTAGATTTTCTTCTGCCAGCCCTACACACGAGGTGTCTGTAGCTGACTGCCTTAGAGCTTCTTGATACTTTGGCGCTGACTCCACTAGGCGCCGGTATATATTCATACACTGCCATTCAGAAATATTTGCGTCATAATGATTCTGTGGCCATTCACGGTTATTTGATCCGCCCACATTATAACCCTGCCCGTCGCCAGGTAGGTAATATGAGTTAGTTAAGTTTCCATTACTATCTACATCTTGTATTTCCCAATCTTTTGAGTTGTGTCGTCGAGGTTGAGGATTGTCGTCTTTTATACATCCTCTTATCATTGACCTTGAGATAAGATATTTTATGCTAGGATCGGAGTTTTCTATACCATTTTTATAACCTGATAAATTTGTTAGTACTTCAAATATCTTCCCTTTTGAATATATGTTAACGTCGTCTTGTCTATCATCTTTTCCTCCTGTAGACTTCTTTTTTTTGCCAAATGCACCACTTCCATTTATGCATTCGTCTTCGGATAGGGTGTAGTTAATGCCTCTCCTGTATCCTATTTTGCAAAGCAATACTTCTACAGCGGAGGATCTTCCTTGTGGCTGTATGTTGAATTGACTAACAGCTGTACTCATAAGTTCAGCTGAGTTGCAATCAAAATATCCTCCCGAGTTATTGTATCCTGTAAAGCCTGGAAAAGTTCCTATGTAAGATCCGTCGCCAACGTTATTAAATATTTTTCCCTTTTTCAGCTCCTCTACGTTGCTGTTGGGCGCCTTACTTCCTGCACGGACAAAACATGTATCTAATGCGCGCGCATAAACATAGAACTTATATTTTTCTTGAGTACTGAGACCGTCAAAGTACCCAGCGGCAAATGCAGGTAAAGAGGTTAATAGCGTAGAAATTGGTAATATAAATAAGGCGCTCACGCACAAATATAAAACTATACTCTTAAAGACGTTTCTACGACCAAACCCACTCATAAACATAAACACCTTCATTTAATCACATATGAAGGTGTTTATGCAAGGGTTTATTAAGTCTAGAATTTTAGCTGTCTTTGCTATCTTTCCAGGCCTTCTGTATCTCAGGGATTTCGTATGCTGGTACGTCTTTACCGTTTATAGTGAATGGCAGCGGACTTCCTTGATCCTGATAATTAAGAGGGCCGCTGATTTCTCGGTAATCAATTATCGCAGGAGTTACCCTAATCGGTATTGTCCTGTAATATGACTTATCAAGAGATTGCTCCTTTGATGGGTCAATGTTCAGTGCTTCGGGGCCGTTTACTCGCGCGTCGACAGTATTAACAATGGTCGTTATTACTGTAACTTTCCCACTTTCTTCTAGATAAGCCGCTTGATATTTAGGAATATAACCACCGTAATTTAGACCGTTGCATCGTGTAAGGTCTCCTTCATCAAAACAAGGCTTTGCATTATTAAGGTTGTTTCGGACTAGCGTTGGATAATAGCCGTCTTTTCCGGTAGATTCAAATATTTTGTTTGGCTGTCCATCTAGTGGAAACGGGTTGTATGCGTTATGATAAGTCTGTCTGTCACCAGGGTATTCTTCATACCCCTCAAACAAGCTAGTCATCACCCTTTGAGCATTTCCTATAACCATACTGCTTGTGTAGGCATCGCGCATCTCGTCTGCTTGCTCCACCCTGCCTTCGTCGACTAGCTTAAAGTAGGATTTGAGCATTAAATTAATACTGTAGGCGCTGTGCTCTCCGATATTTTTCATTACTTCAGGGAGTTCTTCGTCTGTTGTGACTATCTGACCAAACTCATCAACATTTAATTTTGCAGATTCGCTGTTAACATGCATGTTTGTGTAATTAATGAAGGCTACTCTCTTGTCGTTCGTGTCTTTTGCATTATCCAAAGAGCTTAGAAGACTATCCAGCCCCTCAATTTCTGGGATTTCTCTAGCCTCTGGTGATGGAGAACTTGTCTCTTCTACTGAAGGTGTAGGATCTTGAGTTTCCTGCGAGGTAGATGTTGTATCTGGAGTTGGCTCACTGTAGCTTTCACCACAGGCTGACAACGGAGCTACTGAAGCTAACAGTGCTGCCGCTGTAGCGATGCCTTTTAAGAACTTTTCTTTAGTTGTAGTTGAAAGACTTGTTTTTGAATCGCTTGGGTTAAATTGTTCACGATTTCGAACCATAACGCTTGGGATCCTTCCTCTGACATTGTCAGATATTTTATTATAAAATTCCTTAGACCTTCCAGTCCAATTGCCCATATCATAACATAAACTATACAAAAATGCAATAAGTTAAGTATATTTTCCATAAAAAAACACCCTGTTAGGGTGAAAATATCTGTGGCGCGCTCGACCGGATTCGAACCGGCGATCTCCTCCGTGACAGGGAGGCGTGATAGGCCAACTTCACTACGAGCGCATATCAATACCCCTTATATTATCAGATTACTTCTGTCTTTTCAAGGAAAATGTTTGCTTTTTTCGCTTGACTATTTTACAATTTAGGTATAAGAGAAAATTTTATGACAAAAAGAAATATTGTAATCAGTATATTTATCGCAACAGTAATCGCAGGAAGTGCTTTTGTACCCAGAATAGCTTTGGCTTCCAGCTGTGGTGGCGCGGAAACCTCTGTTATTTCTTGTGACGGCACGGGTAGTACGGCAATTATCAACATAATAAAGCAAGTTATTAAAATCTTAACCGCTGGAGTTTTGGTCGCGGCGGTTGGTGCTGTTATATACGGAGCATTCTTATATACCACTTCTGAAGGTAGTCCAGATAAGATAAAAAAAGCACGTGAAGTCTGGACGAATACTGTCATTGGGATAATAATGTTTGCGTTTATGGTGGCAATTACTAACTTTATTATTCCAGGAGGAGTTTTCGATTAATGAAGAAGATTATAATAGCAATGTCTTTAATGGTTATAGGTTCGTTTGGGGTGAGTATGACTTTCCCGAATACTTCTTTTGCAGAAAGTAATAAATGTGATAAAAAAGGCAGAATTTTAACATTGAAGCCGTGGTATGACGGATTGACGAAAGACGACTGTTCTATTAAAGATCCTGGTTCAGACGCTGATTCACAGGCAAATTTTATCTGGAAAATCGTGCTTAATATCGTTGATGATTTACTGCAGCTTATTGGCTACACGACCGTTGGGTATATTATGTACGGTGGTTTCTTGATGATGACTAGTAACGGCGCTCCAGATAAGGCTGCTCATGGGCGAAAAACTATTATGAGCGCCGCGATCGGTCTGGTTATTGCCCTAGCTTCTGTCGCGCTAGTTAACTTTATATCATCAAAGATAGGGGTATAAAATGAGATATATGGAATTTTTTGCTGGATTATTAGGAAAGGCAGATGATCTTGGTGTGCCACAGAATAACGATGTAGATATTATGAAGTTTGTTAATTTGGCGCTCTGGGTGGCTGGTGTCGTGGCTGTTATTGTGGTGATTATTGCTGGAATAAATTATTCCCTGTCTTCTGGCGATCCCGCTAAGACTGCCAGCGCAAAGAATGCTATTCTATATTCAGTTATTGGTTTGGTTATTATTGCTAGTGCGATTGCTATAACAGGTTATATTATAGGAAAGGTTTAAAATGAAGATTTTTACAAAAATCCTGACGGCTGGAATACTAATGATTGGGCTCCTTGGCGTGTTTACTCCGGCGGTGTCTGCAGCTAACGGTATTGATATTTGCTCAAATGGAAATGAAAACTCTGTCTATTGTAAAAATAAGAGCAGTGGCGAAACTCAAGTGAACGGTATTATAAAAACTATCGTTGAAGTCCTACTTACGGCCGTTGGTGCTATTTCGATTATTATGATAGTTATTGGTGGTATTATGTTTGCACTTTCCAGCGGTGACGCCCAGAAAGCCGCAAAAGCCAGGAATACTGTTTTATATGCGGTAGTCGGTTTGGCTGTATCTTTATTCGCATCGGCAATTGTTAATTTTGTATTTAATAGGTTTAATTAGGAGAAAATATGAAAAAATCAATAATATCAATAGCAATTATGACCTGTGCGGTGTTTGGAGCATCGGTTTTATCTACCGCTTCCCTGTCGGGCAGTGTTTCTGCTCAGGTATCTAAAGGAATTGATACGGCTACAACATCGGAAATGAAAGGTAAAAGTATTGACGGTGATAGCGGTTTAATAAAAACAGTAGTTAATGTTTTACTTTGGGCTGTGGGTATTTTATCTGTTATTATGATTATCTTTAGCGGTTTTCGTTACATTACCTCATCTGGTGATGCCTCAAAGACGAAATCTGCTCAGAGTACGCTTATTT
>ENA-OWLE01000080-OWLE01000080.1-metagenome-genome-assembly--contig:-NODE-80-length-17551-cov-4.110940_pt1 | contig 17551 bp, 18 predicted proteins | sample MGYA00245345_ERZ651094 | MGnify/ENA primary metagenome ERZ651094 (study PRJEB26857, sample SAMEA4031770) | metagenome | biome: human; feature: oral; material: saliva | place: Philippines | collected 2014 | study... | reverse complement strand
AAGGAAGAAAAGGTAGAAGCAAAAACTGAAGCTAAACCAGAAGCAGTTAATGTGAACCCTGTTCAACCTGCCGTTGAAGATGAAAAAGCACAACGACCAGCTGATGCTAACAATACATTCTATAACACTTTGAAACAACTTGAAGCTATCGCTTTACAACGTGAAGCTCAATACTATGCTACATCTTCTCCACAAGATTCTAACTCTGCACGTGAATATGCATACCAACAACTTGCAGCTCAATTCAATACAGATCCAATCTGTATTCCTGAATATCGTCAATACTTAGCACCATTCTTGACTCAAGAAGAAGCTGCAATGTTCTTCGCTGATGTGCAACAGCCAGGCTTCATTAACCCGCAACAACCAATGGGTTACCAACCACAACCTCAACCACAAGTAGTTCCTGTTCAACAACCAGCTACGGCTACTATTGTAGAGCCTAAAGCAGTAAATGTTGAACCTCAACAAGCTCCAGAACATCCAGTAGCAGTAGATGCTCCACAACCGGTACCAGCGGATGCTCCTAAAGCTACTATCTCTGAACAATCTGTGCCTCAAGACGTTCAACCTAAGCAAGCTCCAGCAGAAGTAAAAGAACATTTGGAAACAAGTGATCATGATTTAGCGGAATGTGTAGCTAAGTACCTAGGTTATGCTTCTTATAAACATTTCATGAATACATTCTTGGATGCTAATGGTTTAAAACGTAAAGCTAAGATTAGTAAAGAAGTTGATACTGATAAAGTTATTCTTAACTTTACTTATTTAGTCCGTGATGCTATTACTAAAGGCATGCATCCAGTATTAGCTGATGCAATCCTTAAAGGTGGTCGTTTCCGTGTAAGTGGTCTTCAAATGGTTGAAAAGACACCGTTTGTTGTTCTCCGTAATAATAAAATGGTTCTCGAAATCAACGATCGTGACTACTTAAAACCTGGTAATGTTATTGTATTCCGTATTAATGAGCAAGGTAAAGATGCATGGAATTGGATGCGTATCCAAACTGGAGAAATCCAACCATATCTAGCTCTTAATAAGACTGCCCAACAACAACAACCAGTTCAACCACAACCTGTACAACAACCAGTTCCACAAGAACAAGTTTATGTACAATCCCCATATAACATGGTTCCACCACAACAACCAGGTTATATGATGGGTGCTCCATATGGTATGGTTCCACCACTAATGGGTTAAGAATTATATTTTGAAATAAAGAGAGGTTTAGCCCACCTCTCTTTATTTTTTGAATGAAAGGAAAAGATAGAAAATTGGATAAGAATTACAACAAGATAGAATCGCTAGTCTGCTTCGTTGGTAGAAAAGCTGTTCTTAAAATGAATGTAATATTAAGCGATACTAAAGCTGAAAGATATAGAGATCTATCCTATCATATGGAAACTGATTTCTATTCTAACTCTGCTGATAGACGCATGGTTAATATCAAATTAAACTATAGATATTTTCTATCATTAGAAACAATCGGTAAGGAAAATACCAAGAGGGAATATTTAATTATAAATGATTCCGATGTATTTCAATTTAGAGAAGCATTAAGAGGTTTATACACAGAACTTACTGCATCTGATTTATATGCTGAACGTGAAGGTAAACTTACTATGGTAAGAGATAGTCCTTCGTTTGGAGTTAAATTGGCATTTAAGAATAAAGTAGTATTCCATGCTTCTACTATTACTGACTCTGAAGACTTTAAACATCCTGGGGCTTTGATGTATATCAATAGTAAAGATTTGATGATTCCTTTATCCGTTAGAGACATAGAAGGACTATTATATCAATTCGAAACTATTAATTTATATCAAATGGCTCAGGAATTAGTAAACTATTTTGGTAGACCAGAAGATGGCACAAACAGATTTAAGGTTCAATATTAATAATACCTATGACTGTATATTATAAAAATGATAAGATTAAGATCATTTTAAAATAGGAGGTTATTATATGAACCATCTTAAATCAAATCAAGATAAATTACTAGAACCAATAATATTCTTCGATGGTCCTCCAGCGGATTATATGAAGAATGTATCTAACCGAGATCAAAATGGTTTCGGTATCATGTCTTTAATTAGAGAGACAGTTAGTAGATTGAAATTAATCGAATTAAATTATCAATTCCCTAGAGACTTGAGTATTAAAACATCATTTTCACAAGGAGACTATTATGGCAGAAACTATCAATTTTGATCTTGAATTTCCTAATAATCCAGAGTTTGAGTTCAGTACTACACTAGAACGTATAAACCTGGATGAGGAAATGCAAAAAGATCTGGAAATAGGGAAAGGTTTCTTAATCAAAGAACCAGATGTAGCTTTGAATAAAACATTGAAGCGTACAGACTCCATCTATTCCGAACGCTTCACTAAAACATTACAAGATCCAGATGCATTTGCTGATAGATATTCTTGTAAATGTAAGAAGACTCAAGGCAGAGACTATAATGATTCAATCTGTCCTTACTGTCATACTAAAGTACAATATACTGGTGATGATTTAGAAATCTTTGGTTGGATTAATTTAGCTCCATACCATATCATTCACCCAAATTTGTATATGAGTATTGAACGATATATTCGTCCAGAAAATCTCAAAGCTATTCTAATCCCAGAAGTGGAATTAGATGAAAATGGTAATCCAATTACCAGAGTAGATAAATCTATTCAAAAGAAGAAAAAAGAAAAGAAACGTCGTGGTCGTCGTAAAACAGAACCAGATCAAACATATGCAACAATCGGCATGATAGGGTTCTATGAGAAATTCGATGAAATTATGGAATACTTCCATTCCATTCTAAAAGGTAAACGTGAAGATGTATATGAAGATATCATGGCAAATAGAGATAAAGTCTTTATTCAAAATATCCCAGTATATACTTCAGTATTACGTCCATGGAAAATCGATGAAGGTAGATTCACATTTGAAGAAGCCAATAACCGATATACTATGATTGCTAAACAAGCAGCTAAAGCGAAAGATGATAGTCTTGCAATGTACCGAATGCCTAAGTATAAGAACTCTGTTCTTTGGGATATCCAAGAACGTTATAGTGTACTTGTAAAAGGTATTCTAGATATGATGTCTGGTAAGAAAGGACGTTTACGTTCATTAATTGCTGGTCGTTGTTGCTATACATCTCGTTCTGTAATCATTCCTGGACCTGAACTTAGAATTGATGAAGTTAAGATTCCATATTATGCAGCATTAGAATTGCTACAACAAACCATCATCAATATTCTTATTAAGACTTATAATATGAATGCTGCTGATGCATATATGAGGTTCTCTCAAGCAAGACTTGAAAAAGATCCTCAGATTATAAATATCATTATGAATATTATTGATACCATTGGTCTATACGTATTGATCAATCGTAACCCTACTATTCGTTATGGTTCTATCATGGCTATGAAAGTAGTTGGTATTAATGATAGCTTCACATTGAGCATGCCTTTGAGTGTATTGTCTTCATTCGGGGCTGACTTTGATGGAGATACATTGAATATTATCTACATTCCATTGCTTGAATTCTGGCATAAAATCATTGGTGTATTTAATCCAAGAGATGCTATGATGATTTCTCGTAATGATGGTAAATTCAATAATGATATGAATCTGTTTAAAGATTCTATTCTAAATGGTAATGCACTATTACAGTTAAGCCGTAAGTATTATACTGATAGCGACATGGCTGAAATAGATGCAATCCTAGCAGCTAATAAAGTTGAAGAAATAAAAGAATCCGAAGACGATTACTTAGACTCTTAATAAAAAGCAGAAGATATTCCCATAGCTCATATGAGCTATGGGATATACTTTCTTTTATTTTTAGGTTATAAATGAATATGCTATACCCTTATCCTCAGCTAGTATTTTACAGCCAATTTGGATTTCAGCCACAGCATACTCTTCGATAACGGCTTGAATAGGAATGGTATTTTGATATTCACCTAGTATAGCACATTTCATAGGTATAGAAGTTTCATAATCTTCTATAATCACTGTAGAAATGCGTAGGTCATCGAATTCGTATACATCACGAATGTCTGCTCTGATATTCACATATGTATTTAATTCATTACTATCATCTACTAACCTATACCCGTTCTCCGGTACTGCAGGCATCGATATCCACCTCACTTAATTGCTGGATTTTAAAGTCGATGTTAGCTACTGGGCAATTAAGATGGATAGGATTAGCTTCAGCTATTATTTTATTTGCAAGCTTATCACTATTTACTAAGCATGGAATAATTTCTATACTCGCATTTGGTTTTTCTGGAGCAATAGATAATTGGAATTCTTTAGTAATGGTAGAACCATTAATAATATATTCACTAGCTACTTTAACTCTACATTTTAATCCATCTATAACTACAGTACAATTGTAACCATATTTGAATTTATTGATATTGAGTTTCGAAGAACCAAATAAATCAGCAGTAAATCCTTTGAGTTGGAAGAATTCCATATCATCTGAAACTAAACGATGGAGTTCACCATCTTTATCTTTATATCCAATGAAGTTATTATCATGAATAATATCATCATCGAATAAAGTCTTGAAGTTACCGTCTCTATCTACAAAAGCATAGTGCCCTAAACCTTCGAAACCAAATTTATCAATTTCACTATGATCTTTTAGTTTTCTTAGATAACGGTTATCTTCACCATCATTAAATTCTTGCTCAAACTTACCATCGGTTTTAATCACTAGCCAAGAGAATACTCTCTCAGGACAAGTACTTTTATACTCTTTCATTTAAAAATCCTTCCTTTATTTTTTGCTGTTGTTTTGTATTAAGAGAAGTATCCTTGGATTTTCAAACGCCAGTTATGAACGTCTTTAGATGCGTTCAAAGCAGGTACTACACGAACTCGAATATTAGCGAAGTTTGTAGTACTATTGCTTACAGTACCATCGTTTGCTGTACCTTTGATAACATGATTTGTCAAGTCATCACCAGCAGCACCATTGGAAGCCACACCTACATATGAGTTAGCACCAATAGCAACGAATTGTTTGGAACCATCTGCACCAACAGGAGCAGTAGCATATACTAAAGCTTGTGTCCATTTATCACGAACAGCCTCTTCAGCAGATGTTTCATTTACACCGTTTTCATCAACAGTTGTTACTTTAACATCAACCAAATCAGAAACGTCTACGGAACCACCTTTGTTATTCCATACATTGATTTCTAATTCTTTAGATGTTGTACCTGTACGAAGAGTACCTAAGTACCATTCAGTTACAGGTTTTGTATTGTCAGCATTCATAATGCTAATAATAGGACTAGCCATTGTTTCATTTCCTTTCTAAATCTTCTGACGAACTTCTACACAGGTAGTTATTGATTCTAAACCTAAAGGAATAGCACTAGCTGCTGTAATAGTAAGTCTAGTGCCAGCTCTAATTAAAGTATTATCTACTTCAACAGAACCTTCTTTAGTGTCCTTATCGATATCAATTCTGGAAAGAGTTTTCCAATTACCATTACTATAGAGTTGTAGCTCTAGGGAAATATTATTTTCCATAGTACTAGATAGAGGAACGATAGAATTGATTTTATGTAGGAAGCAGTCAAATGGACAATAGAGTTCTACCTTATTAATAGAAGATTCTTTTATAGAGCTTACGAAATAAAGATATTTAACTTGAGATAACAATTTAAGTTTAGTGATAATGTCAGTAATAACTTCCATTTCACCATCTACCTCAATTGTCTTAGTTCCAACATCAGTATTCCCAGCTGTATATTTAGTCCAGTTAGTTAAATTAGTTTTAGGAGTATCAGGATTAGATGTAAGTATATACATGTCTGTCTTAACCATACAGGTCATGTATAGCTGACGACGTTCTTTAGGAATGTCATACATCTCGTCCATAGTATTACAGCTATGCATACCACCTAATAACTCATCGGAATGAGCTGTAGGGAATTTGTCATCAGTTGTAAATGGACGGATAGGAGATGAAACGTTAGTTCCTCTAATTTTGGTCATTTTGATTTCTTCAATACCTTTTTCCAATTTAGAGTCTCCTTTCATAAAGATAAAAAATCAGGCATCTGGAAATTATCCAGATGCCCAATAGTTTAGATATTATTCGTCATTACCTCTATATCCATCAACTAATGGAGTTTCAGTACGAGTAACTGTATCATCATCAGAGTTTAGATGCAATGTAGTTACAGTCGCACCGGTATTTGTAGTTGTACCATCTGTACCATCTGTGGATGGTTGATCTGGAAGTTTATGATTACCAGCGGAGTTAGGTAAATCAGTAGAATCAGAATCTTTAGTTTGGTAATTGATCTTAACAGGAATGTTTTCATCAGTTTGTAAGTTACCAGATGTGTAAACGTCATAATTATTAGTATAACCAGATTCATTAGTAACACGGAAGTTTTGTTTTACATTCCAGTCGGAGTTGATAAGACCACCAATAGTGATGTCACCACCAGCATTCAAACGATAAGCAGATGGGATTGCGAATACCATATATCCACCACCTGTAGCGTCGAAATGCATTTCTTTTTCAAATTTACCATCTTCGATTTCAATGAATTCAGAATGACCAAGTTTGAGAATGTCATCGGATTTAGTAACAGCACGATCAGAAACACCGAAGTAAAGTTTAGGCAAGAATTTAATAGATGCTTGAGCTTTAGATTCCATGTTGTTTTGGTCTCTAACAACTAATTCCCAAGTAGTATTGGAAGTAATGTTCAAGTCAGATTTAGTTGCAGTAGTAATACCAGCAGCAACGAAACCAACAGAAGCATTTGGATTAGCTGTACAATTTACATATTGAGATGCAACATTGTCAGGATTTTCCAAATTCCAACCAAATTGTACTTCAGAAATAGTAGAACCGATTTCAGCAATACCATTAGCAGGTTTAGTGATACCGAAACCTTTCAAATCGATTGGTTCATATAACAAGTGGTCTAAAGCTACTTGTACTGTTGGGTATTTACGATTATTCAAAAGAATAACGTCAGTTGCTTTAATTACTTGAGGAAGACCAACCATACCTTTGATCATTGCTTGAAGATCTGGAGATAAATCATCCCAAGTTACACGGTCAGTACCGTCTGGGTTTTGGGAATCGTATTTTTTACCCATTAAGTAAGTTTGAACACCAGTGAAATCGCCAAATGCTACTGGGTTAAATGCCGTTTCGATTTTTTCTACACGAGCACCAGAAACTGGATCCAAGATAGTAATATTTTTATCAGTGTAGTTAGCTACGACGATTTGGTAATCGTTAGAAACGTCTTTAGTCACACCAATAGAAATTGGACCACGACCACAAAGGAATTCAGAAGTTTCTAAGTCTGCACCGTTAATACGAGTTACAGTACCAGAAGAGAAGTTACCAACCCAGATGTTGTCAGACAAGTCAACAGCGATAGCACGAGGTTCATCACCTACGTTGATATCAGCCATTTTAACTTGATGGGAAACTTTAGTTACAACGCCACTAACAGCACATGCAACATAGATGTTACCACGAGAGTCACAGCAAATACCGTCTGGACCATTAGCTACTTGAACATTTCCTTCATAAAGAGTCATACCTTTCCAGATTACGGAAAGAGTATTGTCGAGGTAGTTAGCAACCCAGATGTTACCATCTGTATCACAACAAATACCACGAGGTCCTTGACCAACACCGAATACTTCATTAACTTTACCGTTAACAATTTTAGTTACAGTATTAGAAGCATAGTTGGTAACGAATACAGGATAATTACCATATTTATCAGCAATAGATCCTTCACAAATACCATAAGGAGAAGTACCGTTTGTGGAGATTTCTGCAACTACAGAACCATCACGAACTTGAGATACAGTATTGTCGTCTTGGTTTACAACGTATTGAGTACGTTTATCACGACAAACTAAAACACCCCATGGAGAATTACCAGAAGCAATTTTAGTTTCTTCAGTCCCGTTGGTATATTTAAATAAGCCATAATCTGCAGATTCTTTATGACCAATTTTATTGGCAGCTACCCAGATTGAACTTAAATAAGGCATATTAAATATCCTCCTTTAAATAAAAATTGATATCAATTCTTTTAAGAATTTATACTAATGTTCTATAGGTCATTTTCCAAGCTTATAGAACATTAGCTGGTTTCATCATCATCGTCTTTAAATTTATCTTTATCAGATTCGTTAATATAGATCTTCTTAATGATGACTTTAGGTTCATCATCATGAATGGCATCTTTATAATCTCTAACGTCAGTAGAACGCCTAAACACGACCAAATCAATCAATTCGATAACTCTATTTATTGTAGATATGTGTTCGAGGAGTTCAAACCCGACTATACCGACCAATAAAGATATAAATAACAAACCTTTAAATCCAATATGATCTATTATCGTATCGGATAACGCAAATACTAAGAATGTGGATGTAGTAGTAGAAAGTATTACACGACCCACTCTAAATTTAAAAGTAAGAGACATGTACTTCTTTTCTTCACCTTTAAATACTATGATAAAGTCTTTAGCGAGACTACCTAACCAACATACAACAAGTATTGCTATAAAGATAACAATCGAATCTAATGATAAAACTGTCGAGTAGAGATCTTTATCCATCTATATTACCGCCTTTTCTACTATCTTTGATAGATTCAAAGCGGCATGAATTAGAAATGTTATACAAGCAAATACTAAACAAGAAGATTAGGAAAATAGAAATGATGATACAAATAATTATTCTATCAATAATTGCATCTTCAGTCTTTTCTTTATAATCTTGAATCAAATTATTATAGCTTGCGATATAATAATTATAAGGTTTTAATATTTCATATAAATTAGAACTTCTTAAAAGAATTAATTTATGTAATAAAGTACCTTCAATATTTTTAGTAAGCGTATATCCGGCATCAAAGTAACTAGGAACAATTAAGTCATAGCCTTTGAGTGCATTAATCCCACCACTATCTATAATTTTATTAATACTTTCTATACCAGGTTTATCAATAGCCAATATATTTCCATTATCATCTTTAAGCGTAGTATCGAAACTATATGGCATATTCTTTTCAGGAACAAACAATACATCATCATCAGTAGAATCACCAGTTCTATCTTCTGTAATAATGGACTTTATTACTGATTTCTCTAGCTTTCTATTACTGGATTCATTAATTACATTACTCCATGGTATAAATAGATCTTCTGTTACATTCTTAGGACTTATAATAATGCCATCTTTATCTGCTAGATATAAACGTTCTTGTTTATCTAAACCAAATGTTTTTGTAGTGGCACTATCCATAGATACCGCATCATAATATATTGGAAATAATGCTGTATTCTTATCTTTAGCGTGTAGTTCTTTTTCAATAGAAAGTATATCTTTTTTAGTATATTCATGAGATAATCGATGGCGAATATATTCAATAGTATAAGCATTTTGTACTTGCATATCAGCTTTTCGATTATTGATAATATTGATAATGTGGTTATTTTTTGCCGCTTCTAATTGATTAATAACATTTTTGTAGTCGGTTTTATATTCATAAATATCGACATAAATATTATTGCACATGATGATTAAAAGTATCACTGGAAGTAAAGCCAAAATAATCATTAAGCGTCTACGTAATAAAACATTCTCTATTAATAATCGACGCCACATACGTATCCGACGTACTATACCCATATATCTATCTCTACCTCCTTTTCTCAAATAAATCAAATTTCAAATAGTCAGTCCTTATAAAAATGTTAAAGTAACTCCGCCGAACATACTAATAATCTTAATATATCATTAGAAAATAGGAGGTGTAACGATGGCTAGTTTTAAAGACAATGACAAGATTTCTTATGACGATCTTGCCCCAAGTCTACAAGCTATGCTTAAGCGAAGCGTAACTAAAGACGATCTCGATTCATTCAAAAATAAAGTTTCTGAAATTGAAGCTAAACTAAACGGTATTCGTTTAAGTGTAGTAAACGATGTAGCTAGTATTCCTAACCCTCAAAACAATAAAGAGATCGCAATTGTTTTAGGTCCTAAGTATACTTTCATGTGTACTTATAATAATGGCTGGCAAAAAGCTAAAGCCGTATATGCTTAGGAGGGTTTTATATGTCGACTTTTAGTGAAGAGACTGGTATTAGATATGAAGATCTAACTAAAGATCTTCAAGAAATGTTTAAACCAAAATTCACATATGATGATTTACACGATCTTGAAAACCGTTTAGAAAGAATTAAACAACAACTAGGAGATGTACGTGTTACTATAGCTCCTAGTAAACCAACAGATCCTAAACCATTAAAAGAGTTATATGTAGATCCTTCTTTACCTCAACCTTATATGTATACTGAAGATAATAGATGGGTTCCAATTACAATGGTTCCTGTAGAAGTATCTGATGACGATGTAACTTGTAAGGTTAATATCATTCAAACAGATAAACAACGTGTTGTTGTTATCGTAGATGGTAAAGAATATCAAGAAACATTCAATTCTATTCTTGGTAAGAAATATACCACAAGAGTATATGCTACAGATGATAGATATATGCCTGGTACATTGGTTAGTATGCCAGCATCTGGTATGTTCTTGGGTGATAGTGTATTTAAACTTTCTGATGCGGTACCTAAACAACTTTCTTCTAATAAAGAATATCATCAATATACATCTGGTTCTAGAATTGCTTATAATGAAGCAGTGTATGTTGAGACATGGTTTGATAATGCAACAGATATTACATTAGATATTAATACAGAGATCTGGTTGGGTTATAATGGATACAAATCTGGTCCATATAACTCTTACTATAACTTCGAAGTTCGTGTAAATAACGTTCCTATCTGGGAAACTGGTAGACGCAATGGTTCTGATCCATACTTTGCTCCAATTATGACTCCTGGGCGATATCAAAACTTCCATATTGGTACATTCAAAACTAGAGTACCAGCTGGTAAAGTAAGAGTTTCTTTGTGGGTATGGCAACAAGACGTTCGTAATAAAAACTGTGATACTAATATTCGTAAATTTACTGTAGATTTTAAATAAGGAGAATTTTATGTTTGACTCTCTGATTAAATTTTTCGGTGGTGTGACTAAGAAAGAACATGAATTGATCGTGTTCCAAACTATCGAAGACCTTACTAATTCCAATAAGAAAACAGCTGAAGCTTTAGAACAAGCCAAATCTGAATTAACAGAAGCTGAAGCTCAAATCGAAGAATTAGAAGATTTAGTTAAAGCTAAATCTGCTACTATCGTAGCATTGAAAGAAGAAATCGAAACTAAGAATGAAGCAGCTGCTCCATCTTCTTTTAAAGTTGGTTCTTTGAAATCCAAATCCATTCAATTATTCAAATCCATCCGTGGAGCTAAAGAAGAAAACGTAGTTAAATTTTACTTCGGTAAAGTTATCCGTTATGCTCGTTTAGATGGTGATAAAAACGACCACGGTCTTTTCTATAAAGAAGGCAAAGGTGCTGAATATAAACATCTAACTTTCAAGAAATAACTTGAATTGCTTGCCAGTAGCCAATATTGGCTACTGGTATAGTTTTTAACTACTCCGGAGACATTAGATTAATATTAAATTTAATTTATTCGATCAAGGAGATAGAAGACATGCTAGAAAAATTTGAAGATGTATATAGTTGCGACTCTATTACAATCAACGTTACAAACAACTGCAATCTAAATTGCATCTATTGTTTTGAACACAATAAGCAACCAGAAATGATGGATTCTAAAACTGCGATTGATATTGTTGATAAAGCATATGCTAATAGAAATAAAGAATCACACGGTAAGTTCATGTTGAACTTCTTTGGTGGTGAACCTTTCTTAAATTGGAAATGCATGAAAGATGTAATTGACCATTGTAATGAAAAAGGTTATGAAATCTTCTATGGTGTTACTACTAATCTTACTATCCTTACAGATGAGATTATGGAGTACATTGATGACAATGAACTACATCTCTTAGTATCTGTAGATGGTAAGAAAGAAATCCATGATAAGAATCGTTCTAATAGCTATGATATCGTATCTGATAATATCAAGAAGTTAATCGATAATGGTCTTGGTATCTTTGTAGAAGTTCGTATGACTATTCTACCAGAAGATATTGATAAAGCTATCGATGGTGTTAAAGAATTCTTAGATATGGGCTTTACTAATATTGCTCCATGCCCTGTAACTGATACAGAATGGAATGAAGAACAACTCAAAGGTCTTGAAAAGTATATCGAAGATCTTATGGAGCTATACGTTACTAAATTAAACGATGATAACTCTACAGAAAACTTCTCTATTAAGAATACCGATGAGATCCTTCTTAACGTATTAGAACCTGATGTATATACACCACAAATGTGTCCAATTGGTTCTACTCGTTGGTGTGCATTTGATATCAATGGCGATATCTATCCTTGTCATCAATTACCAACTTCTGAAAAAGAACACAAAGAAGATCAAAAGATTGGTAATATCTATACAGGTGTAGATCGTTCTATGCTTACAGGTGGTGTAAATCCAGCTAAGTATATTAAAGAAGAATGTGATACATGTATTGGTAGATCTATCTGTGCTTCCGGTTGTCCTGAAGAGAACATTCGTCAAACTGGTAATGTAGATACTCCATCTGATGCTTACTGTGCAGTTAAACGAGCTATGGTAAAAGCAGTTAAGAAGTATCAAAATAAATTTATTACAGCAACAAATGTTCGTAGTAGATCTTTAAATGTTTTGATTGAAAATCTTAAGATCAAAGATTATATCGATACAGTATTTAAGAATATTGATGTAAATGATGAACTTACTTTCACTGTATCTCTAACTCATGTAGATGCTATGATTAAAAACCTTGGTGAAGAAAATATTATTGGATCCTTTAAGGATTACTTCACTAATGCTATTATAGATAAATCTGCTAAAGTATTAGAAGCACAAGGTGTAGAAGATTTATATCTATCTCAAATTAAACCAGAAGATGCTGTTGTTACTAAAGTAATAGAAGAGGAAGTATAATGGATTCAGAATATGCTGTAAAGTGTGTAGAATGTGAATTATATTCTCCAAGCACTTGGACTATTTCTATCGGTCTTGATAAACTTACATCTGTAGCTGGATATGAATGTAAAATAAAAGAAACTGCTCCTCGTAGTAATTCTTATGATATTCAGTATAAAGTAAAAGAAGATGAATTCTCTACTTTAAGTTCAGCTTTTGTAAGTTTTCCTGATAAAGATGGTTATAGTGATATAAAGACATCGACAAACGTTGGTATAATTCTTACTTTCAATGAAGTTATCAATATAACTAAAGATAAAGCGAAAGAAATATTAGAATATTTTATCTTAGCTATATTTGGTAAAGAATTATATAGACGAATTAGCAATAAACAGATTAAAATAGAATTATTTGTATCTGATGAAGATAAACTTACTAGAAAATAAAGGAGAATATTATGGCTAATAGACATAAAGTCATTTATGTAGAAGCTAGAAAACCTAATAAAGAGACAGTTCCTGGTAGAACTTATTTTAGCTCTATTATTGATATTATTCTAACTAACTTAAATGAACGAGATTCCATTAAACGTGCTAAAGAACATCCTTGGCAAGAAAAGACTGGTACTCGTTATGCTCAATTAAGTGGTATTGAAAATACAGATTTGGAAAGACGTCTACAAGAAGCTCAACGTTCTGTAAATGAAGACGATAGTACTCTTAAAGCTAATGATGTAAATCTTATTATTGATACTACAGCAGACTTAGTTAGAACTATTGCACCTATCAATACAGTAGAAGTACGTGAAGAATGTACTTACTGGAGAAATGCAAAGATTGTTCCTACAAGTAATGGTGTTGGTACATCTCCTGTATTGAGTACTAACTTAGATTCTAAGCTAGTTAAATATACTACAGATTCTGGTCAAGGTATTAGAGTATCTGGTTATTCTAATATGACTTCCAGAATCATTAAATCTATTTCTGGTGCTGAAGTAGAGCCTTTCGGCAATATGCCTGGTAATACTATCCACTATATTGGTAGAAGTATTAATAAAGACTTCAAAGTTCTTGGTTTATTTACAGCTCAAGCTTATAATGGTACTGCCGATACAGCTAATAAAGTTGGCAATCCAAGAAACTTTATTATATTCGAAAATCAATTAGCAGAATTCCCTGAAGATATGTCTGGTATTGCTGTTAATGTAGGAGAAACTGTATATAGTATTGAACGTACAGCTATTAAAGAAACAGCTGACCATAATCATTCATATGCAGAAATTATTACTACAACTCCTACAGTACCTCTATTTACAGAAACAGAAACTATTTATTCTGTAAAATTCCAAGCTATTATAGATATGGAATCAGTATTAAAACAAGATGCTCGTATCTGTACACTTAACTACGATCCTGCGAATGCTTCCACTGCTTGTGAAAACCGTTCTATTCTTCATGGCTACCGTATTGATACACAAGAAGATGCTACTACAGTTCAAATCTGTAATAATACACTTCGTAGAGTTACCAAAACGGTATCTGATCCGACTACAAACTTCACAATCGAACATGTAAATCCAGGCGAAACAGTATATGCTTCTAAGTGGGCTTTGATTGCTGAATATCTTCGTAGAATTTCTCAACAACTTGACACATATAACAACTGGTGGGATGATAATGGATATTGTAATATCACATGTCAAACTCACTGCCAAGCTACTTGCCAATTATCTTGCCAAGGTTGTTATTCTAATACATGCCATAACCAAAACTGTGGTATGTCTTAATTCTTATAGGAGATTCTATGGATAATTATAGAGAATATTTCTTCTTCTTAACTAATAATTGTCCTAATCGATGTAAATACTGTTATATAGACTTCCATTCTAAGGATATGACTATAGAGCAGATTGATAAATATATGGAAGAGCTCAAACCTTCAAGGATTATATTCTTTGGAGGTGAGCCACTCCTTCGATTAGACTTAATTGAATATACGGTTAAGAAATACTATGGAAAATGTAAATTCCAAGTAGTTACATCTACTATGGCTAACTTTAAAGAATTTATTGAATTCCATAAACAATATAAACTTAATGAAGTACAGCTATCTTGGGATGGATTTACTACTAGTCGTGTTGATATACATGGTAATTCTATTGCTGATAAAGTTAATGCTAATATTGAATATGCCTTGGAGCAAGGAATTACATTCGATATCAAAACTGTAGTAAATAACGAGAATATTTATAAGCTTAAAGAAATACACGATCATTTCAAAGCCCTTAAATATGATACTAAATATCCTGGTAAAGCTAATGGTGAATTCGTTATTGCTCATGGTGAAAACTATTCTGAAGACTTCTATAAAGAATTAGAGAAACAATTGCCTTATACTTTTGATTTAGATAAGCTCTATGTAGAGCATTTAAACAAGATTGGAGCATGGTTAAGACAAGATCGAAGTTTCTGTAGTTGTGATATTGGTAAATATACTACAATATCTCCAGAAGGTATTCAAAATAACTGTACTGCTATGAGCCAACAACTAGTTCGATTAGATGATACTAGAGCTCAACGTAGATGTAAACATGAAGACTGTCAAAAATGTGAATTCGGAGCAATCTGCGATGGTGGTTGTCGATATGAACGATATGAGAAGTTCGGTGATGATTGGGAACATCATTATTTAGATTGCACATGTCGTATTACTAAGATATTTGGTAAAACTATTAAGAATTTCTTGGCTTCATTGACTCCTGAAGAAAAGAAAATACTTCTTAAGAAATATCTAGACTATACAGCATGGACTCAACGTGAGCATAACATTACTCCACTAGAAAGTATTAATACAAACGATAAATTCTAACTCTTATATTTTGTAATTATTAGAAATTTTAATGATATAATATAGATGTGAATAAGTTATATACTATAACTTATAAGGAGTTTGTTTATTTTTAATTATTTAATTTTGGAGGAATTTCAAATGAAAACAACAAACAAACAAAAAGCAATGATTTTAGCGGCTGTTATGACAGCTGCAACTACTAGTGTATTTGCTGCAGGCAATAATGCGTCTGGACTTAATGCTTCTGCATTAGGTTATAATAATACAGCTTCTGGAGCGTATGCAACAGCAGTAGGTGCTCAAAATATAGCATCTGGTAATACATCTTTTGCTGCTGGTACAAATGCCAAAGCTATGGGTGCAAGATCCGTAGCTGTTGGTAGCGGTGCTGGTACATCTGGACCACTAGGCTTTGCAAGCAGCATAAATTCTTCGGGGTCAGTTGTTAACACACTTAAAACTATTAATTATACATCTACTGCAGAGGGTGATAATGCAGTTGCATTAGGTACTTATGCAAATGCTAAGAATAGTGGGGTCGCTGTAGGTCAGAATGCTTTAGCTGCAACTGGTGGTGTAGCAATTGGTAAAGGTGTTTTTGAAGATACAGGTAATAATCTTGCAGGTGGTGTAGCAATTGGTCAAGATTCTGCATCAACAGGTATTAACTCATTAGCTATGGGACGTCATGCTTTTGCTGCTGGTTCTACTTCTATGGCTATGGGCTATGAGGCAAGTGCAAATGGTAACTTTGCTGTTGCTATGGGACGAAATGTAAGTGCTACTGGAACATCTACAGCCATTGGTCATCATGCAACTGCAACTAATGGTGGTTTGGCTATTGGCGGTCAAGACAATGATGCATCTAACGATAAAACGACTGCCTCTGCAAAAGGTGCTGTAGCTATTGGTAAGAATACTACGGCTAGTTCAGAAGATGCAGTGGCTATTGGTACAAATGCACAGTCAAATAAGCCGGGTGCTGTTGCGTTAGGTAGTGGCTCTACAACTGCAACATCGGCTACAAATATACCTTCTGCCACAATAAATGGTATTACTTATAATTTTGCTGGTGCTACAAACAATCCTAATATGCAAGTTTCTGTAGGCAGCGCTAGTGCAACACGACAAATTAAAAATGTCGCAGCTGGTGAAGTATCTGCTACAAGTACAGATGCGATTAATGGTTCTCAACTATTTGCGGTGGCTAGTCAAATTAAACCTATCAATTACGTTTCAGTAAAATCATCAGCTGTTGGTAATAAAAATAATGATGGTGCTACAGGAAATGATGCTGTTGCAATTGGTCCAGGTACTCAATCATCCGGTGATAATGGTGTTTCTTTAGGTCTAGTACACCATCTAGGCCATGAGGGTGTACTACCACGTATCTATAGTCCTGGCGTCTTAACACTTGTGTAGGATCGTACTGTAATAGGTACTCGTATCTATGGCATATATCTATTACCTGCTGGCGTGTATAGCCACCCGCCTGCTGAGGCAGGTGTAATCTCTGCATATATAGATCCATGACTATACGGTTAAAGAAAGGTGAGTATAGCTGGTACTTTTGAGCTATGGCGCTAGGAGCGCTACGGGTAGGCTGAGGCAGCTTTAGAGTCATATACTCAGATACTGCTTTATCTATAGCCATAG
>ENA-OWLE01000079-OWLE01000079.1-metagenome-genome-assembly--contig:-NODE-79-length-17611-cov-3.048018_pt1 | contig 17611 bp, 27 predicted proteins | sample MGYA00245345_ERZ651094 | MGnify/ENA primary metagenome ERZ651094 (study PRJEB26857, sample SAMEA4031770) | metagenome | biome: human; feature: oral; material: saliva | place: Philippines | collected 2014 | study... | reverse complement strand
TGTAGCGTATTTGCCGATGTCATGGAAGCGAGCGGCGTCGACCAAGATAGAGCGGTCGATAGTGTTCAAGTGATACTCATCGGCTAGTTTGTTAGCTTCGTCCTCAACCAAATGCAAGTGTTCGGAGATAGACTCCTTGTGGTGGGGCGTTCCATGGTCGTCCGAATAAATGCCCTCTTTGATGCGGATTTGAATGACGTCTGTGAGGGCGGGGCGGTGGTTATCAGCGAGAGCTATGGTATCGCAGTCAATGCCAACGACAGGTGGTTGTAAACAGCTATCAAGCCATGGATACAAAAGCCCCGCGACTGTTATTTCAGGATGCTTAGTCTTTAAGGCGTTGTATTCCGCCTTGCGAGTTTTAAGGGTCGTAGGCGCCGCGATGTGGATGTCTTCAGATAAATCTTTCTTCCAAGGGCTATCCCATAGGGTGAGTTCAGGTGTTTTGGATGGATCGTCTGGTGATTTGATATGGAAAGTGATGGTTGTCATATGTTTCCCTTTCTATTAAGTCGTTACGGTAGAAAAAGACTAAAGGTGGTTTAGTCACCTTTAGTCTTAAGCCATTTGTGTAAGGCGTAGCGAATACGCCATTGGTTTAAAAAGCTGTGGTCATGACGCATGAACCGTTTGTGAGTCTTGTCGATACCGTGTTGCCAGTTGTTTTTTGTCAGGAATTGCCCGCGTGTGCGCCAGTATTGGCTTCGCTCGGCTGTGAAAACCTTGGTAATAAGACCAACGCTCAAACGAACACGGTTGTTCTTATAGCGCGTGGTTGGGATAACAATGAGACTTCCTACCATGAGGTCTTTCAATTCGCCTTGTTTGTGGCTTTCTAACATAGCTTTACGTAAATCGTTGGGGAATTGATAAACCAAGGTCTTGCCATCCAAGTGTTTGACTTTGCAAAAGACGTTGGTCTTAGCCATTTGCGACCTCTTCGATAGTTAATTCAAAACGTGTGACCCAACCGTCTGCCGTCTTGGTTTCAAAGGTATTTTCTTTAGGGTAGGTGATAGTATCTGTCCCGTGAATGACCTTCAAAAGACCCATGACCTCATTAGGATTGTCAATCGTGATGAAAAAGACCGCTTGAAGTTTGTCGTTCTTAGTCACTTGTGTTTTGGTTTTGACAAGAAGCCCCTGGTCTAAAGCCCTTCGAACTTCTTCGGTGATAGCTTTGATGAGAGCGATATAAGATTGCGTCATGCGTTTTTTTCCTTTCTATACGGCCTAATGACTGAGCACCATCTTGTGTAATTTGTCTATGTCATCCTGATGGCGGTCAATGACTTGTTCTGTAGCGGTTACGGCGATACCAACAACTGATTGATTGTTGATAGCTAAGTTTGTAAGTTTATTCACAATAACCTCACCATCATCAGTATTATCGGGATTTAATCCTTGTTTTTCAATCCAAGACCAAATGACGTTCTCATTAATAGGTTGACCGTCTAGTGTGACGTATGGTAGTTCATTGTCGATAGCGATGCTGAGGTCTTCTAGCGAGCTATAGATGTCAATGTTTGTGTATTTGGCTTTATATTTTTCGAGTTGTCGTAACGCGGTTTTTACAAAGTCACTTTTAAGACTGTCATTTACAGCGATGGCTTGGTCTTTATATGGCGTTTCAGCTGCGCTAGCCCCTCGAGCTACAAGATTAGCGAGATAAAAGGCTTCCACAAGGTTTTCATGTATCTTATAGTTCAAAATACTATCGATAAGGCTTTCCATTTGATACTTAGGTTCTAGGGTATCGAGCATGTCTACGATTTCTCTAGTGAGTGCTATACGGGTCTCTTCACCAATGTCAGGACGGTTAATGGTTCAATTGAACTATGCTGGGTGTAAAGCGTTTCAAATGGTTAGGGACAAAGCTGAAGATATTAGGGTCTTTTGTTGTCACAATTACAAATGTTTGTGTTGTTGGATGGTCATTCAGCGCTTTGTCGAAGGCACTAGCGTAGTCAAAAGGTTTTTTATACAACCGTTGAATGGCTTTGGCTTTCGAGTCAGACATAAATTTTCCTTTCTAGAATAAATCAAGCAAGGCGTCAGCGTTGACGTTAGATTGGCTGGTTATCGTTTGGCATAAGCCCGTGATTTCGGCAGCGTGCGCGTAGAACGCTGTGTAGGTCGCTTTGTTCATGGCGCTAACGAGCAAACGTGTAGCGTTTGTGAGTGCATTGAGTTTTATTTGGATAAGCGCTTCACGGTCGGAGTGGTTCATGTAATCTTGCACGCTGCCGATGGACTCGTCGAGCCAGCTTCTTATAATGAAGATGTTTCCCATTATTTTGTTCTTTAGGGTTGGCTCAGGGGTGCCCGTGACGTCACTGAATTTAAAGCCTATCTCATTCATAGCTATGTTGTATTCGATAACGGTAAGGTTTTTCTTATACTCAGCGTCGTAGTGTTCCCTGTAGGTTTCAACTTGCGTTTCTACATATTTTGTAAAATCATCAAGGAAGCGCCTTTTCAAATCACGCGCTTGTTTTTCTAGCGCTTCATTCTTTTTGGTGGCCTGCTCGACAAGAATATCTAGAGCTTGAAATACTTGAGCATATTTATCATCTATACCCATGTTTATAATGGTTTTCATATCATCGATGTATTGGTCTTTAGGGTCGAAAGCGTCAAGTAAGCGTTCTGCCGTGCGTTTTAGTTGAGCGTAAGGATTAACATTAGGTTCAGGACGTTCGATGATTCCAATGATGGTCTTATTGTCAATAAATCGCTTTAAGTGTACGGGCACGAAAGTAAATCCGCTTGCGCTGTTAGTCACTACGATAGCAAAGTTCTTAGTTGACGGGTTGGCTGCTAGAGCTTTCTTGAAGGGTTTGGCATTATAGTAAACCTGCCTATTAAAGCGTTTAATTAAATCTAACGTTTTAGTCATAAGCTTTTCCTTTCTAATGATTAGTTCTATTATAGCAAAAGTAGCCTATTTAGGCTATTGTCTACTTTGTTTTGGCTTGGTTCATGTCTATCTCAAGCTGTTTAATGTCTTCCGCAAAGTCTTTACGGGTATGAACGTTAGCTCGTTTAATGACGTGTGCTATGAGCTGAGTATAGCGCACCAACTGATTAAGGTGCCTATAGTGAATGGTCTGAGCGTCAGGGTTAAGACTGTCGAGCTCATCAGGTGTCACGTCAAGCCATTCCCAAACATCTTCGGGGTCTGAGAGTTCCATACCATTACTAATGCTTACGTAAATGTCCGTACCGTCTTGCGACGCTGTGTAAGATACATTAGACAAGGGGTTGCTTTCGACGTCGAGCCCTGGTTTGCAAGCCTTGTCAAGAAAATCTTGCGTTTTGGCCATAAAGGCGTCGACATACCTTATGTATAAGTCATTGGCTTGGTCTTTAAGGTTTTGGTCTAGCCTTGTCGATCTATCGACTAGGCCGCCGACTTTTGCAAAGACAGCAAAGCGTAGTTGTTTAGTAAGGAGTTCATCGATTCTATAGGTAAACATAAGGCTAGGTCGCATTTGATTGAACAAGACCCCGCAGGTGCGATAGATTTGCTGGGCGATAGCCTTTTTCGTCAGGGTTTCCGGGCGCTCGATACTAGCGATTTTAGCGCTGTCAGCCACTAAACGGTCGAGGTGGCTAGGGGCGAAGGTAAAGGTGCGTTCTGATTTTGTCGCAACGATGGTAAAATGTTTGGCATTCGGGTGCTGATGTAAGGCTTGTGCGAAGGTTGGCGTTAGACGCTTAGAGGTTACGATTAAATCATAAATGTGTTTTGATTTGTCAGTCATACGCAGTCACTCCCTTTACCACCGCGCGTTGTGGCAAATACGACAGGCGGTGTGTCAAAACGGTTTAGAAGCTGTTTTAAGGCGCGATGGTCTATTGTGTCATAAACACCGCTGGTTCTAGGTGCTCTTCGAACGTCCTGTAAGAGTTTGTCGTACATGCGTCTATAGTAAATGTTGTAAGTTGATGCATGTACCGTGCAAACGGTGCTGATAGCTGTCTTGATTTGTTCTTCCAACCAAGCGAGACGCGCGATAGTTTGGTCAGCGTCTGTAGCCGAGAGGGTGTCTAGGTTACTTGTGTTTAGGTTGAGCCAGGCAAAGAGGGTTTTTTCATCAATGTATTTTCCGTTGAGGGTTGGTAATATTTTACTATGGTCACCGAAAGCTAGACTAATACTATCGTCAATTGTAGGCTCTTGTTTGATAACTTTTTGTAGCGTGTCCAGGATATGTTTTTCATAACGGTCTGTAAACCTGTAGATTTGGCTCTTTAGAGTCTTTTTCATTTCGGAGTCGGAAATGTTGTTAGCCATTTGTCGGAGAGTTTTAACGTCAGCTAAAGTAAAATCGGTGATTTTGAGTTCTGTAATAGCTTTTACACTATCGTTTAGTCTTATACGGGGCTCGACTTGTGGATACATAGCTTCTGCCTTGTCGGCGAGACATGTGTTGATGTGTGTTTCAGCCAAATCAGCAGCGCTGGGTTTTTCGATAACGCCGAGTTGCGCGTTTTGCGGTACAAGACGTCGCAAGTGATAGGGGATGAAATCACAGACGTCTTCATTCTTAGCCACAACAATGAATTTCGTGGCTGTTGGGTGGGCTTGCAAGGCGTGTTCGAAATTTGGCGCTGAGCTATAGGGGTTGTCAATAAATTCTTTTAAGCGTTTTGTCATAGGTGGTCACCTGCTTCATAGTGGATTTCTCTTTGAATATCATCGCAACAACGTATGTAACTTTCAGGTGAGACCCACTCTGTATTGTTGATACTTGCAATTAAACGGTCGAGGACGACCCCTAGGGTGTATAAATACTTTTGTTTCTTTTCGGCGTCTTCACGTGACAGAAGGTCTGCTGTTTCAGGTGTCAGACGAAGCCAATCCCAAACAGGGTCTGCTGATTCGAGGGGTTTTCCGCTCAAGGTGATCACGACGTCTGTTTGGTTGTCCATAGTAACACCTATACTCTTGAATTGTTTACGGGCTCTATTGACGTGTGGTGCGATGCGGGCACGAAACTGTTTAGTAATCTTACCATGGAGATAAGTCATAAGGGTTACGCGATTAGGTGTGTATTCCTTAGCGTGTTTGATGGCGGTCAATACATTGTGAAATTCACTGATGCGTGTTTGCCTACCGGTGAGACTATGGATGATATTTTCAAAAGTGATATGATTTGGAATATTGTTCTGTAGTTTTTCGGCTTCACGTTCAAGCGCTACTAGAGGTTCGTCCTGTGGGTAGTCCATGGTAAAAAGACGCAGGGCTGACTCAGGAATAAAGCGTGTCAAATAATTAGGGACAAAGCTGAAGGTGTGGTGCACATTAGTGGTAACGACGGTAAAGGTGCGTGCGTTAGGGTGTTGCGCTATGGCTCTTTCGAGTGAGGCTTTGTAAATTTGTGGGTTACAGGTAAAGCGGACATAAGGATGTCTTGTCATGAGTTGTCTTCTTTCTTTTCGATTTGGTTCATTGCATGCATTAGTCTTTCTTCAATCAAAGCCATTTCCTTTTCCATTTCTTGTTGACATTTAGCCTCGAACGCTATTTCATGTTCCAATCGCATGAGTTCCATGGTGTGACGATGGTAGTCATCATAGAGTTTAGCTGAACGTATGGTACCCGCTAATCGACGGATGCCAATAGTTAGTTTATCGACTTTAAGCAGAGCGTTCGTGTAGATAGCGTCAGATAAGCCGTTGATGTCTTTATCAGCGAGTCCTAACCAGTCGAGAATGACTGGCTCAGAGTCTGTATCGAGAAACTGTCCGTTTAAGGCAACACCAACGTCACGTTTGTTGTTGCTTACGGTGATGTCAAGGTCAGCGCATTGTTTTTTGGCGTCTTGGTGACCGTTTTCAAGTTGACTGAAGTAGTAGTCATGCATGTCAGCGTAATATCGTTTAACGCGTCCGACGGCACCTGGTGCTTCTTTTTCAGCTTTTTCTAGGAGGTCAACAACGTCCTTGAAGACCGTGCGTAAGGTGGTTTCTTCGGTAGCCCGATGGATAGCTTGCGTTAGGCTCTCAGCTTTTGATTGGCTGGCTAAAGCGAGAAGGGTGATTGTACCGAGATAGGTTTTGAGGTCTTCCGTTGTGATAGCGCCTGTCGGACGATTGATAGTGAGGATATTCAGGTAGTTGTCAGGCAACAATCGCTTGAGGTGGGTTGGGACAAAACTATAGGTTTTTTCCGAGCGACCTGGGACAACCATAAATTGTTTGGTGGTCGGATGGTTCATAAGCGATTGTTGAAAAACGCTAGCGTAATCGCTAGCGTTATCTAAGAAGTAGGAACGAGGGTCAAACATAGGAACCCCTTTCTAGCGATGGTTTGAACGCTGTGCGTCAATAAAGGATAGCGTTCCGATAATAGAACGTACGAGTTGATTGAAGGCGTCGAGCTCAGCGAGAACAAAGTCAACATGCTCGTCAGCGTCACTGATTTTGAGACGTTCGAGTTTGATTGGCATAACCTGCGATTGTCCGTATTTAAAGACAACGTCACCCGTATCATGGTTGAGGTCAACAACAGCAGTGACGCCAGGGTCTGAGTTTGTGTATGAGACGATGCCCTCGTTTTTGGCAGCGTTGTTTTTTTTTGTGGTAGTTTACATTTGCAAGTGCTGGGATAAGATTGTCAAAAGTTTCCATAGTATTTTCCCTTCTAGTGTTTTAAATAGCGCGTTCTCTGAGTAAGTTGATGAAGTCTTTGATATCGTTGATGATATAGCGGTCGTTGATAACCCATGCGATGTAGATATGTGTATAGCGATGGCTTGAGTGTGAGTAGTCTTTAACGATAGTGTTATAACCTTTTAGGTTCATTGGGGCTTTCTTAAAGCGTTGACGGATAAGCTTTAGGTCTTTTTTAGAGACATTATCATAGTAAAAATCAGTCATTTGTAGTTGTCTGTCGATTTTCAAGGTAAAGCCGTCTAGTTGGTTGTTTACCGCGTCAGGTTTAACAAGTAGCGCACGACGTCCGTAGCGTTTGTTGAAGCCTTGTTGCCAATAGTAATTGTCATTGGCTGTAATCATATCAGGCATACGACTGTAGTTGTTGTATTGTTTCGTGTTTAAACGACCACCGTGTTGGCGCACACGTCTGTTTGCAACATAAGCGGTTTTAAGGCTTTTAAGTTGATTGCTCATACGATTCTTCCTTTCGTTTTAGTTTTAATCGTTATTATTTTCTAACCTTATCGTTAGCGTTTTCTTATTAAAAAAAGAAAACCTAGGGATTTAGTCCCTAGGTGTCTTATGATGGTTGCGTCAACTCTAATGCTTTTTCTAGTAATTTTAGTTCACGTTTGAAGGTGCGGTAGCGCTCACCATTAACACGATTGTCGAGGCTGTTATTGTCGTGGATGACGACAATACCGTTGTCAGTGTTTGTACGAGCGTCTAGCAGTTGCATAATGTCCTTACGGTAGTGACCACCTTCTTTACGATATTCATCGTAGTAGTGACTCAGATTGCTAAGAGCGTTTTCTAAGGGTTCTTTGGTCGACGCAATAACTGTATGTGCGTTCAAGCAGAGACGTTCAAGGTCGTCACGACTAGTCGCTTTAAGAACGCTGTCTGACCAATCACGGTGTTTTTTTTGCGATGGTTTCTTCGAAGATGCTCCCCTGCTTTTGCGCCCATTCAAGAGCCTGTGTTAAATTGTCATTAGTTTCAGTGAGCTTATGTTTGGTCTTTTTGAAGATGTCATAAGCGTGTTTTAGTTTTTCAAACATGAGTGTCTCCTTTCTGTAGATAAAAAGCCACCGTTTTTACAGTGGCTACTTGTGGTCTTCGAAGACTTTGTCCAGCCAAGCAGACGCCTTGATATGAATAAAAAGAACGGTCGCAAGTGCGGCTGAGACGGCTGACAAAACGAGGATGGTCTTTAGGAAGAGGGTCATGGCGTGGCTGTAGACGCCCTTGTAGTTGACCGAAACGTTGAACATGTTAAGGTCGATAAAGCCAAAGGAATGGGCGATAGTGATGATAATCACGCACGCGCCGTAGAGCCAGAGGGCGATTTTAAACCATTGCTTGGTTTTCTTTGAAAAATCCATGGTTTTCCTTTCTATTAGGGTTTGGGGAGCGCTTTGAGGGCTTGTTTGAAGCGTTTGTGGTCTTCACTAGAGCCTGTTAATAGCTCAGCGGGGAAGAAGAAACGTTTATCGCCGTAGCGTTTGGCTGTACGGCTTTGAATAAGTTCTGAGATTTCAGAGACTTCGTGCAAGTTGCCCTCTTTATCCATAACGGTGATTTCCGTACGAGGGTTGTCGATATCCTCACGTTTAACGTCGTAAGGGACGTCGAAGTTCGCGTTAGTGGCTGTTTCGTAGCGCGTATCGAACTGATAGTCTTCTTCTAGGATAGCAAGAAGCGGTTTGAGGTCTTCTTCGTCCTTGTAGATAATAGATTCAGGCAAAATACGGTTGATAAAGCAGTAGGCGAGGTTAGACATAACGGCGTCACTCAGACCGACCCAGTTGCTGATAGCGGTCATAAGGACACCATCATCAAGCGCCAGGTAGTCACTAAGGTCGTAGTCGTCCTTGAGGAAGGGTACGAGTTGAGGCGCTGTCCATTCAAAGACTTCAGGGTTCTTCGGATAAAGGTCACGCGCATATTCAAGAATTTTCTGCAAGAGGACGACAGCTGCACGATTAGTTTCGTGGAAGTAGACATTGAGGTACATTTGCGAGCGACCGATGACGAAGGACTCGATAGCAGCGAGTGCTGATTCACGAAAGACAATGCGACCATTTTTGATACGCATGTTTTTGATGATACGCTCACGGTCAAAGTGTCCGTAAGAAGCACCCGTGAAGTAGCTGTCACGTGCGAGATAGTCCATACGGTCAGCGTCCAATTGGCTTGAGATAAGGTCAATAACGACTGTTTGGTCAGACGTGTGATTGATGACGTCTGCGACCTTTTGACTAAAACCGCGTTCGTGCATTTCAAGAATGTGGTGGATTTTAGTCATTGGGTTGGTTAGAATTTCACAGGTGAAAGCCTCGTGGTCAGTTCCAAAGATAGTTTCAAAAGTGTGACTGAAAGCGCCGTGTCCAATGTCATGTACGAGTCCTGCGACACGTGCTAGAAGGGCTTGTTCTTTTGTGAGCCCGCGTTTCTTGAGACGGTCACACATAGCAGTCACAACCGTATAAACGCCAATAGAGTGGCTAAAACGGGTGTGCTCAGCACCTGGGAAGGTCAGAGACGCTGTTGAGAGTTGCTTGATACGGCGCAGGCGTTGAAATTCGGGGGTATTGATGATATCGATGATAAGGCGATCGTTAGTTTCGCCGTAGCCGTAGAGTGGGTCGATAGGTAAGGTGTACGTAGCCATAATTTTCTCTCCTTGTTGTATTTTTGGTTTCACGAAACAAAAAGAAAACCCGAGGGTTTAGCCCTCGAGTTTATAATGACGGTTAGTTGCTGAGTTTTAAGGCAGCGCTCAGGATGATGGTTAAACAGCTGATTGCTATGAGCCAGACCGCAGAAACCAACTGAAGTGTGTCTGTTGATGTGTGGGATAGCGCCATAAGAACAACAGCCAAGAGAAATAGGACGACAGAAAAGCCGATGAAGAGGACACCGTGGAAGGCAATCATACGTTTAAAGGCGTCTTTACGCTTTTTGGGTTGGAGTTTAGACATAGGGTTACACTTTCTAAGAGTTGTTTTGTCCATTGTAACACAATTGTCATAAACTGTCATAAAACGGCTGTTTTTGGTCATTGGTCGATACCTACTATGCGGTCAGCCAAACGCTTGATGACGTTCTCATTCAAATCACCGTAAGGTCCAAGGTAGATGTTAGTGAGTTCTACGGTATCACCTGACGTTTGATAGACCAGGGTCTTGTCGTTAGCGCTCATACGGATGATGAGGTCGCCGTTCTTACGCTTGATGTCAAGGATGGTCGTTTGACTGCGGTAGCTATGGTCTTTTTCTTCGATGTGACGGTCAAAGGTCTTGGCGAAGTGCTCGTTCAGTCTGCGAGCGGTTTGGTTAAAGGGGGTAAGATTCATGATGGTTGCCTTTCTATAGGAGCTTTAACCCCTAGTATTTTGATACTCATTGCTGACGCACGGGGTAGTCAAAACCGGCGGGTACGCTGGTCTCATCAGCTGGTGCGTTTTTGTAAGCTCGATAGAGTGCTTTTTCAATAGATGCTACTGTTGGTGTTTCAGCGACAGCAAACTTTTGATTGCAATCTGAGCTGGTGACGGCGCTTCTGACGTCATAACCCATGGCGTGATTGACACCACTCTTGTTGAGAATAACTATGGTTTTGTCGTTCAAATCTTTAGGCATGGCGAGTTTAAAACGGTGCTCGGTGTCAGACATGGGAACGATGGTGAAGTCGGTGACGTCCTTTTCTTTTAGAAGCCCTCGAATGTGAGGTTCTTTGGTTGCGGGTATTCCTATAATAGCTACTGATTCTTCTTTTAAGTCAAAGTCTAAATTACCGTATATCTTGGGCGATTTAACGGTTGGTTGTATCACTTTAGGCTTTGACGAACTTACTTTGACGGTGATATAACGACAGAGCTAAAAGGACGCGGCTTAGCGTACGTAATGTGGAAACGCGTTTCTGAGAGTGCGAAACCTGACACGAGGCAACCTTCTCTAAAGCTCGCATAGCCAAGACGTTCGTCTAATTTGTCTACCATTTCAGGTGAGATGTAGTAACGAAAGGCTTTTGTATGCTCTTGCGCGGGGACGTTGATGTAATAACGGTTGGTTGCTGATAAGTAGCCAACAGGAAGGTCTTCAACATAAGGGTATTGGTTGGCTACGTCTTCGTCAAAATCGACTTTCTCATAGTCGAGGTCATCATTGAGGCCATTTTGTGGGATGGTCTTGAGTTCAATGATATCGCCTGGTTTCAAGTGATTGGTGAAGAGTTGACCAAAGTGACCTTTATAGTCAATAATGCCGGTTTCGGTGTTTTCCAGAACACAACTGATGAAGTTGGTTGGTGACACGGACAAACGAACGAGATAGCGACGAGAGCTGGGCTCGTTCTTTAGTTCTTCGAGTTTGGCTGCTGATTGACTCTCTCTGATAGGTTTGACAGCTTTGACGCGTTCGATTGTTGGTTTTACGGTCGATTCTTGTGGGGTTACCAGCTCAATCGGATTGTCAACGAGAAGTGGCTCAATGAGATTTGCAAAAGTTTCGTTGTCCATTTCGAGTGTCTGTTTGAGAGCCACAAGACCTTCGAGAGTTCCTTGTTTAAGGTGTTGATAAGCTAGCTGTCTAAAGACGTCTAGTGTTTGAGGGATGTCAATTTTAGACATGGGAGTACCTACTTTCTATAGTTTGTAATAAAAGAAAAATACAAGGGGTTTAGCCCCTTGTATTTTGGTCTTACAGCTTGTCAGGCCATTTGGTCGCCTTGCGTTTTAAGATGTCAATAGTTGTCATACCCGCCTTACGGTAGGTGTAATAGGTTGTTGTACTTATTCCGTAAACTTTGAGCATAGCCTGGTGGGTGGGATAAACGTCATCATAGAGTCCCGTGCGCGTGTGTTTAGGTGAGTAGCCAGGACCATTTGTCAAGGCTTCTTTGACGCTGTAGCCCTTGTTTCTAAGGGCGTTGTAGCGCGTAGTTGAGATACCGTAGTGTTTGAGCATAGCACCTTTGGTCTTAAAGATGCGCCCTTCGTGGTCTTTAACTAACATGGGCTGACCTCAACGAGTGTTTGAATACTATCAAGTAAATCTGTTGGATTGACTTTGATAGGACCGTAGGTACGACCTTTTTCGATAGCGTTGGGTGTGATAATCACAAAAGGATAGAAACTATCGTTAGCCTGACCGTTTGGGGCTTTAGTGATAACGATTTTACCTTCGCCGTTTGAATAAATATGGTAGACAGGGTCAGACGAGCTGTCTGTTTTCGTAATCGTTAGATAGAATTGCAAGCGTTTCTCGCTCAATAGGTTGTGGATGGCTCTGAGCAAGGGCTCTTGGTTAAAGGTTGCAGGTGTCATCATGTAAGGAAGTGACAATCTCTCGATGGCATTTTGGGTAGTTTGCATGAATTTTGCCTTTCTAGACACTAACGTCACCTGCTAGGGCGAGTTTATTTTGTCGCTCGCATAAGAGACGTCAGGTCATCAAATTGTGTTGGGGGTTCATCGATTTAGTTTTGTTAGGAAACTAAAGAACTGTTTTATTATAACAAACGGGTCTACGTGAGTGCAAGTTAAGAAAGTTTTAAGAAAACTTGCCGATAGCTTTTAAGTTTTGTTACAATGGGATTTGTATGTAGAATAAACACGTGTTTTTTAACACGTTTAGAAATGGGAGGTGCTCAATGCACAAACATAAACGCTTTCTAAAAGGGGTACTTTACGCAGGACTCTTATTAGGAACTATCGGATTAACACAGGTAGTAGCTAAGGCTGATACTATCGCCACACAAATAGATTCAAAGACCGCTAGAACCAATCCTGGTGATGTTTGGGAGGGGTCTATTACCTTTAAGGGCTCAGATGCCGTTAAGAACGGGTCTTGGGAGATGGTTTTAACCAATCCGTTTGCCGACGGTGTGGATGGTTATCGTTATACCGTCGGTCATGGTATTTGGGATACCCGAAACGGTCAAGATTGGGTTCAGCAGGTCGGGTTTAAGACGCTTAAAAATGACTATCGGGGCTATCTCTTAACGGTTTTTGTCAAGGACGAAAGTGGTAAGGTCATTGATACTAATTCGACAGGAATTGACGTATCGTCCGATTGGACTATGTTTCCTAGGTATGGGGCGCTAACGCAGTTTGAAAAGACAGATGACGCGGCTAAGGGTCCTGAGACGCTCAATAAGTACCATGTCAATGCGACTATGTACTATGATGCTTATTATCGTCCGCAAAATCCGTTTCCGTCTGAAGATTTTACAGACTGGTTAGGGAATAATCTGAGTCTTACAACCATTCGAAACACGATTGATGCTAATCATGCGCGTAATCAGGATGCGCTTTTGTATAACATGGTTAACGCAACGACAGGAACACCTGACGATACGGATGCCAAGTTAGATGGCGACGCCTTTAAGACTATTACTCGTAAGGACGGCACTAAAGGTCTTGAGTCTAAATGGGGGATTTTTGCGACTCAAGAGCGTGAGACGGGCAGCGCTGCTAAGACCAAAGACACACCAGGCGAGCAACTAACGCATAATATGCTCGGTGGGTTTGAGAGTGGTCGCAGTGACAGTTCGCACAAAATCCAGTATTATTACAATCCATGGAGTTACGATTGGACCAACTACATTGGTGATAAGATGTGGGGTGCTTTGACTTATCTTGGGTTTGATGGATGGCAAGGCGACTCGATTGGGAATTTCTCCGTAACGTCTTATGAGGATCGTCATAATCAAGACAAGGCCGGTGCTAAGTTTGATTTCAATAACGGTTTTGGAGATATGGTCAATCGTTTGAAAGACAATCAAATGCGCCACTATAAGATGGGCGTTAATGCCGTTGGTGGTAAGGGTCAAAAGAACCTCGACAAGTCCAAAGCCGATTTCCAGTATGCTGAGATTTGGTCAAATTCTTGGGATTGGGATGATAACGCTGCTGGTCAGAATAAGACGGGTCGCCATAATACTTATGCTGATTTGGGGCGCGTGGTTGATAACACTCTGCAAAACGCTAACCAATCTTTGATTATGCCAGCCTATATGTATCGCGATTGGGATACGTCCAAAGACCCTAGACCGACTCATTTTAACGACAACGCCGTTCTTTTGAAAGACATTGCGGTCTTTATGAACGGTGGTGATGTTATGGAGCTTGCCGACGATGGTAATCAGATTTATAACGAGTATTACACGGGTGTGACTAATGATAAAGGTATCACCATGAGTGATACCCTCGGTAATCCTGACCATGGGAAATTGCGTAAGCTCTATGACTTTGTGACGGCTTATCAAAATGTCCTTCGTGGTTCGTCCATTCAAAACAATTATCATAAGATTGAAATTACTGATGAGAATGGTAAACAATTAGCCGATAAGGACGGCGCTAGTGGGTCAATCTACACAGTAACTAAGTCAGGTCACGACGGTTATCATGATATTGAAACCATCAATATGATGAACTTGACCAAGGTGACCGACAACAACTGGCAAATCCGCACTAAAGAAGACGAAGCGTCTAAACAGGTGGCTAAGACAGGTAAACTCCATGTTAAATACTATGTAGATACCTTCCGTCGTATTGATAAGGTTTGGCTAGCGTCGCCTGATGCTAATGATGGTCAAGCTAAGACGCTTGATTTCACGCGCGGTTGGGACTCTGGTGGTGATTACGTTGAATTTGACGTGCCGTCGCTTGACTATTGGAACCTTATTTACATAAAAGGCTAGTTGGTAGCAACGCAATAGTCAAAAAAATAGTGACATTTTTAAATTTCACTATTTTCAGTTACAATTAGTTCTGTTAAACTAGAGGTAATCTATAGAAAGTAGGTATCCATTATGGATAACATGGCTGAAGTGTACGCTATGCTTTTTGCGTATGGCGTAATCTTTACAATTATTGGTGTTCTTGCGTTGATTCAGATGCTAGCACGGATGGTTTTATTCAAACGTGCGGGTGTCGCGGTGTGGAAATCACTCATCCCGTTTTACGGGTCTTTTGTGCAACACAAGTTGACGTTCGGAGAGGCTAATAAGTGGTTTTGGTTTTTCTGTCTTGTGCCTTATGCTAACGTCGTGTATGAGATTTATATGGCATACATGTGGGCGCGTGCGTTTGGTCGTAGCCAAGGGTTTGGCGTTTTCGCCGTATTCTTCCCAACAATCGCAACGATTGTTTTGTGGCTCCAAGGGTCACTTTATGTAGGTCCACAAAAACATATTTTTGACCGCATCTAGAAGAAAAAGACTGTCAATCGACAGTCTTTTTTGTGCGTCTGAAGAGGCTGTAGCGATTGAGGGCTTGTGGGCTCGGCTTGTCGAGACGGTCGTCTTCGCCCTTGTAGCGAATGGATAGGGCGTCTTCGACCGACCAACCGGCTTTTTGAACACGGTGGAGATAAGTATTAGGGATGAGTTCCCAGGCGCGAGCCATGTCTTGGACATTACGGTAGGCATAGCCTAAGTGGTCGTAGACGAGCTGTGCTTTGATAGCGTCAATGGTCTCATCAAGCGTTAGGTTCTTATGTTTTCGCTTGAAATGGATATAGAGATTTCTTGGGATACCTTCTTTGCGTAAACGGTCTTTGACGGGTGTTGGGTTGTTTCGTTGTGAGAGACGCGCGAGTGCCAAGTCTAGTGAGTCGCCTCGGCGCATAGCGTTGTTAAGGCTATTTGGGTCGACGTCATAGCGGTTGGCTAACTCTGACATGCTTTTGTAAGACGTTCCGTCGGGCCCCTTGATGGGTTTACGCCTGTAGGTGTAAGAGCGCGTAAGAGCTTCCTCAAGACTGAGCCCTTTAGCTAAATCACTATCAACTGTTTGATAATGCTTACCATAAGCACTAGCTCGTGCTCGTTTAGATGGATAAGCTTTACCCAAGTGGTCGTAGACGGTTGCCATAGTTTTTCCTTTCTAGTTTAGTGCCGTTTACTGATAAAGAGGTGCGATACGGTCAGTAGCGATAGCATAAAGACGCGGTCGTCTGCCTTGTTTGCCTTTATTGTTCTCGGCAAACGTGTCCGTTTGTTGTAAAAAGGTTTTGACAAGAGGGAGTTGTCTAAGGTTAGACGGAAGTACCGTTTGGTAGGCGCTTGAAAATTGAGCCAAGAGGTCTCTAGCCTCTTCTAGTGTAATCGTATCACCTGCTAAGAGAAGCGGTAGTGGATGGTTTTGTAAGTTGTTCGTTAAAACGGCAATAGCCTTGTCGACCATTTCTGTATGGTCAAACGCGAGGTCCAGATTCTTTTCAAGAGGTGACCAACCGTCTGAATAACCAACAGGTTCGGTCAAAAAGACAATAATGGGGATTGATACGACGTGCCCTCTGGGGTCTCGATCAGGTCGCGTTTGTGCGGGCAATTCTTGTAGACGGTAAGCGAAGTCAGATAGGTTTGTTTTGGTTCTTAAGGTTCTAGCAACCGCTTGGTCGATGGACTCACCTTTAGTTAATAAGACACCTGGTAGGGCTTTTTTGTGGTCGTCATTGCGCTTGGGTGTAAAGATTTTAACTGTATGAGGCTGTCGGTCGAAACTTAAAATAAGTAAATCGACGGCTAAGTTTTGATAGGGGGTTAACATGGATTAGGTTTCCTTTCGTTGTCGTTCCAAATAAAGAGAGCGCCGACGGCATTGAGACAGTAGAAGATGTATTTACCAAGGTTGGCGAAGTTCCCTTGGATAAGGGCTTTGAGTAGTTGTATGACGTTGTAAACAAACCAGAAGCGCCATTGGGTCGTTAGTTTCAAAGCATTAAGAACATTCGCAACTAAAGAGAGGGCAAAAGCTATAGTTGTCACATAGGCAAGAGTGTTCATATGTCCGCCGTAACCAATGTAATTAGTACCGTAAGAAAAGGCGAAGGCTAGGGTTGTCGCAATAAGGGCAATGAGATGCGTTTGCGTCGTACTCTTGGTGTTTGGTTTGCCTTCTTGAGATGCTTGCCATTTCTTAATAGCGACGCTATAAATAATAAAGGTAATCGGGTAAGTGAGGATAGCTGCTTTATTACCCAAGAGATAGTCAATGGTTCCTGAGAGAATGGTGTTGACAATCCCTAGGTAATTACCCCATTTGTTGACTTTTCCTGTAAAACGTGTAGATAGCATGGAAATACCGACGTTAACAACAGAGATAAGACCGAAGGGTACAAGGGCTGTCCACGAACCCCAATAGACTAAGTCACTTAGACGGGTGTTGAGGTAGCCTGATGCAATGGCGATAGCAACGACGAGACCAACGCCGAAGAAGTCAAAGAGTGGCGCATTAGCAAAGCGTTTGAGATAGTTTTTCATAGGAAATCTCCTTTATGATTGTTATTTATCATTATTATTTATGATTAAAGTATATCATAAAGACGATGGTTTGTCTAGCGTAATAAGTTGTAGCTGTAATTTTTTTAGTTATTCAACAGTTGTGAGTTCTTCTATCGTTCTAGTTTGGGCGTCGTCAAGCGCCTGCTTGAGTGTTTTCTTTGGGTTGACGACGGGATTAGGCCATTGTTTGAGAATAATGTCACAATCGACCGGTTTCTTATCGATAGTCTTGACGCTAGCTACCCAAACGAGTGTAATGTGATTGTCGGTTTCAATGAGTGCATAGCGACGAGGGTCACCGTCGCGCGTGAAATCAAGGCGCTTGCGGTAGGGGTTGTGTTTGTAGGTAACAGTTGTTACGATTGTATCGAGAAACTGTTGCAGGTAAAGCATGGAACGTACGGTGTCGACATACTTGTCAACAGTGTTAACGGTGTTGTTGCCAATGCTGTCATAAACGCAGAAGTCGATGCTGTAGTCAAGCTTTCTGTTGACAAGGTCGACTTCAGAAGCGCCGTTGGGTGCGGGTTTGACTTGAATGTCGATATCTAGATTAGCAGGAATGAGACCTCGGATAAGTCGAATGATGTTGTCGTGTCTAAGAGCTGACATAAGAAATCCTTTCTTTGGTTAATTTTCAGCAGTTTTAAGA
>ENA-OWLE01000078-OWLE01000078.1-metagenome-genome-assembly--contig:-NODE-78-length-17611-cov-16.740886_pt1 | contig 17611 bp, 14 predicted proteins | sample MGYA00245345_ERZ651094 | MGnify/ENA primary metagenome ERZ651094 (study PRJEB26857, sample SAMEA4031770) | metagenome | biome: human; feature: oral; material: saliva | place: Philippines | collected 2014... | reverse complement strand
AACGCCTTTGTGTTCCCGCGCGGCCTGTCGAACCGCAAGTTCATGGGCACCGCCGAGGAGCCCGGTGCGCACCGCTACGATTTCTCCTTCTCCGGCCTGAAGACCGCCGTGGCGCGCGTGATTGAAAGCTTTGAAGCGGCCGGTGAAGAGATCCCGGTCGCCGATATTGCCGCGTCCTTCCAGGAGGCGGTCGTAGACGTCATCACCAAGAAGGCGATGCTTGCCTGCCGCGAGCAGGGCATGAAGACCCTGCTGCTCGGCGGTGGCGTGGCGGCCAACTCGCGCCTGCGTGAGCTGCTTGCCGCCCGATGCGCCTCCGAGGGGGTGCGCCTGATCATCCCGAAGTTCACCCTGTGCACCGACAACGGTGCGATGGTTGCAGCACTGGGTGCCCGCCTGGTCGCCGCCGGCCGTGAGCCCTCGGGTGTGGACTTCACGACGGACTCCTCGCTGCCGGTGACCACGGTCTGCTTCTAAACGGGTTGCTTCTAAACGGGCTGTTTCTAAGCTACCTGCTTCTACAACAGCTACGTCTCAGCGGCAGCGCGAGCGCGCTCCTGCGGCTCGCCTCGAAAACGCTCATAGAAATGCCTCGGCGCAGTCTCCCAAAAGGACTCTTCCAAAGGACTGTGCCGAGGCATTTTCTGTATTCAAACTTTAGCTGTGGGGGTAGAGGGGGGCGGCTCTAACGTAGCGCTCGCGCACGGGACTGCGCGGCAACATCCAGCGCCACCTCACGCAGGGAGCCGGTCTTCTCAAAGACCGCACGCTGGCGATCCGCACCCGTACCCTCAGCGAGGATGCGGCGTACCTGTGCCAGCTCTACTTCGCAGTCAAGGTCGCGTGCCACCGGCTCCAGCTGGGGCAGAAGCAGCTCAAAATCTTCACGCAGGGTACGCTGCACCGGCTCGTTGGAGACCACAATCTTAGCCTCCAGACCGTAGCGGGCGACGCGCCACTTATTCTCCTGCGCGTGCCAGGGGGCGAGCACCTCAACGCTTTCGCCGGCCTCGATGCGGCGGGAGAAGTACTCCACCAGGCACTGCGTGAACGCCACGAGCGCCGCAACATCCGGCAGGGAGGCGAGGCCATCGCAATAGCGCATCTCAATGGTGCCGTAACGCGGAACCGGGCGAACATCCCAACGGTCCTCGCTCGGGTCGGTAATCACGTCGGTCGCCACGAGCGACTCCAGGTAGTCGCTGTACTGCTCCCAGGTATCAAAGTGGAAGGGCAGACCGTTCGTCGGAAGCTGCTGATAGAGCTGGGTGCGGTGCGAAGCGTAACCGGTGTCCACGCCATCCCAGTAGGGGGAAGAGCACGAAAGCGCCAGCAGGTGCGGCCCGTAGTTGGTCAGCGCGTCAATGAGCGGCAGAACCTTATCGCGGGAGTCAACACCCACGTGCACGTGCACGCCGTAAATGACCATGTGGCGGCCCCAATACTGGGCGCGTTCGACCACGCGCTGGTAGCGTTCCTTCGCCACGACCGGCTGGTCAGCCCAATGGGAGAAGGGGTGAGTGCCGGCGGGGTAGAACTCAATGCCGAGCTCATCGGTAATTTCACGGATGATGTCGGTGAGCTCCTGCAGCTGACGGCACGCCTCAGCGACGGTGCGGCAGATGCCGGTCACCACCTCGATGGTGTTCTCCAGGAATTCGCCGGTCACGTGCGCCCGGTCGGAGGCGGGCTCGAGCAGTTCGGGGCGGCGCTCGCGCAGGATGGACAGCACCTCGCTGGCGCGCTGGGTCAGTTCGCCGCTTTCACGGTCGATAAGTGCAATCTCCCATTCCACGCCGAGAGTGGACTGCGGGGAGGAAGCAAAGTCGATCATATTGCCTTTCCTGCGTCTGGAAATAGGGTCGTGCATGGTGCCGACTATGGAAGTTATTATCGGTGGGCTCTACCCCGGGCAGGCGCCAGCTCAGCTGATGGCCTGTCCGGCCGGTACAGAAGACCTCTAGTAGGCACCTCCAGTAGGCACTGTATCTAGTGTACGGTCTGGGGAAGACACGCGCCCTGTCGAGTGCAGAATCCGGAACGGGAAACGTCACGAATCGTCATGAACGGTAACCCGTCCTCGGGTCTGGGTAGCCCGGGGCTGGGCAGTTAGGGTTGAGTAATCAAGGTTGGGTAGTTAGGGCTGGCGAGGCTAGAGCGGGCGCACGTGCCAGCCGACGCGGCGTGAATCCCTACCCGAACCGATGCGGGTAAAGACCAGCGTTGCCGGACGGTACGAGGACTCTCGCGCATCCGAGGGGGCACCCGAAGACATACCCGAAGAAGAATTAGCGTTCTTTTTCTGTTTCTTCTTGGGGGACTTAGAACCCGCAGAACCCAGCAGACGCGCACGCAATTGCTCCGGAACAATATCCACGCCACGCTTCTTAATGGTCAGCGCGGTAAAGCCCTGCTCGCGCACCCACCGCTTCAGCTGCTTCTCCTGCAGGGGAATCTCCTCCAGCACCTCGTAGCAGGCGACCAGAGGATGCTCCACCGGCTCGGCAGAACACAGGTACGCCAGGTGCTCATCCAATAGAAACGCACCAATACTCTGCGCAAACTCAGCGACCAGATGCGAGCGCACAATCGCCGGGGCAGGCTCCAACAGGTACTCACCCGGCTGCGGCAGGGACGCCGGAACCTCAACGCTCTGCTCCGCCTCTTCCGCCGTGAGGGGGCTGCGGAAGCTGACCGCCTCATAAGGCGGTAGCAGGGCGCTGGCTTCGGCGGAGCTTCCGTCGGAGCCCCCGCTGGAGTCTTCGTGAGAGGTTGCCTCTTCCGCAGGCAGTTCACGCACCGAGGTTGCCGTGCGAGCCACCCCCTCCTGAGCCAGCGCGTTAAACCAGAGCACCAACTCGGCGAGGGAACCCTCCGACTGAATCCACTCCGCCTCAACGCGCGAGTCGGGGTTCGCCTCCGAGGCAATATCTTCGGGTGAGGGGATGCCCTCATGCGGAAAACCGGGGCCCAGCTTCACGCCCATCGGCACGCCCGTACGCGCCAGATTCAGCACGAACGAGAACGGGGGAGAGAACGCCTCCGGATCAAAAAGGCGCTCCGTCTGAGCCTTCTTCGCACCCCGCAACTCGCGGCGTGCCGGATCCATCCACACAATACCCACCGGCTCACCGGCAGCATCCAGAAGCTCACCGTGCACATAATCAGTCACATCCCCCGAATACACGCGCGCCTGCGGGCAAAACTCAAGGTTCTTCGCCGCAAAAGAAGCCGTCAACGGATCCAACTCCACCGCAACCACGGCACCGCGCGCCGCCGCATACACGGCAGAATCCGACGCAATGCCGCAACCCAAATCAGCCACCGTGCCGGCAACCGGGCGCAGACGCTGAGCGCGATAATGCGCAATCACCGGGCGGGTCGCCTGCTCCGCCGCCTCCTGAGTGAGCATGAGGGTGCGGGCGCGCTCGCCGAACTTGGCGCGCGCACGGGTACGAGCCTGCGCCAGCGAAATAATCTGTGCAGACTCCTCGGGGCTGAAACCTCGCGAACGCAAAGAAGTAACGGCGCTGAGCGTATCCGAGCCCAGCGGGTAGAGCTCATCGGCTGCCGCGAGCGCTTCGGCGCTGAACGGAAGCTTGGCGGCGGGAGTAAAAGGGGAGGCGGGAATAGGCATGCTCCTCATTTTACGGGGTGCCGATTTTGGGAGGTGGGGAGCCCGATCTGCTCGGCTTTTTGCTCAGCGTTCGCCTTGCGGTGAAACACCCCGGTACAGGGGCGCTTTTCTTGACCGAAAGCACAGGTGAAACTAGAGTTGAGGTAGCACTCGAGACAGTCATCGGGCGCGCCACTGTGCCGCTGTCTCGCATCAAACGTAAATCCACAACCCGGAGGAACCGATTATGGCTATCAAGCCCCTGGAAGACCGCGTCGTTATCAAGATCGAGCAGGCTGAGCAGACCACCGCATCCGGTCTGGTTATCCCCGAAACTGCGAAGGAAAAGCCGCAGGAAGCACGCGTTGTCGCCGTTGGCCCGGGCCGCGTGGATGAGAAGGGCAACCGCATTCCCGTAGACATCAAGGAAGGCGACGTTGTCGTGTTCTCCCGCTACGGTGGCACCGAGGTCAAGTACCAGGGCGAAGAGTACCTGATTCTCTCCGCACGCGACGTTCTGGCAATCGTCGACTAATACTTTCAGATGCTCATGCGCCGTACCGCTCATCCGGTACGGCGCATGAGCTATCATCTGCCCCTTAAAAATTTCCATTCTGTGACGCACTAGGAGTAGCGAACACATGGCTAAGCAGCTTGAATTCAACGATGCCGCCCGCAAGTCCCTGCAGGCTGGCGTCGATAAGCTGGCAAACGCGGTCAAGGTAACCCTCGGCCCGCGCGGGCGCAACGTTGTGCTCGACAAGCAGTGGGGTGCACCCGTCATCACCAACGACGGCGTGTCCATTGCCCGTGAAATTGAACTGGACGACCCGTACGAGAACCTGGGCGCCCAGCTGGCGAAGGAAGTCGCCACCAAGACCAACGACGTAGCCGGTGACGGTACCACCACCGCAACCGTGCTCGCACAGGCACTGGTCAACGAGGGCCTGCGCAACGTCACCAGCGGCGCGGCACCCGCCGACATCAAGCGCGGCATTGAGGCTGCTGTGGAGGCTGTCTCCGCACGCCTGCTCGAGAACGCACGCCCCGTGCAGGGCCCCGAGGTGGCGCACGTTGCCGCTATCTCCGCGCAGTCCGAGCAGATTGGTGAGCTGCTGGCTCGCGCCTTCGAGAAGGTCGGCCAGGACGGCGTCATCACCATCGAAGACGGCTCCTCCACCGAAATTGAACTGGACATCACCGAAGGTATGCAGTTCGACAAGGGCTACCTCTCGCCCTCCTTCGTCACCGACGCTGAGCGCGGCGAAGCAGTGCTGGAGAACAGCCTCGTGCTGCTCTACCAGGGCAAGATTTCCACCATCGCAGAAATCATGCCCGTGCTCGAGAAGATCGTTCAGGCGAAGAAGCCGCTGACCATCATCGCTGAAGACGTTGACGGTGAGGCGCTCTCCGCTCTGGTCGTGAACAAGCTGCGCGGCACCATCAACGTGGTCGCTCTGAAGGCTCCCGGTTTCGGTGACCGCCGCAAGGCAATCATGCAGGATTTGGCAATTCTGACCGGCGGCACCGTCGTGACCGGTGAGCTCGGCATCGACCTGCCGCAGGTCACCCTGGAGCACCTGGGCTCGGCACGCCGCGTGACCGTCACCAAGTCCCACACCACCATCGTGGACGGCGGCGGCGACCCCGAGGCAATCGAGGACCGCGTGCAGCAGCTGCGCCGCGAAATTGAGCGCGTGGATTCCGAATGGGACCGCGAGAAGCTCAAGGAGCGCCTGGCTAAGCTCGCCGGCGGCGTGGGCGTCATCAAGGTCGGTGCCGCAACCGAGGTTGAGGCGAAGGAACGCAAGCACCGCATTGAGGATGCTGTGTCCTCCACCCGTGCCGCTCTGGAAGAGGGCATCGTCTCCGGTGGCGGTTCCGCACTGGTTCACGCGCTGAAGGCACTGGACGGCATGGACCTGGGCAACCACGACGCAAACGTGGGTGTACAGATCGTTCGCCGTGCCCTGGTTCAGCCGCTGCGCTGGATCGCTGAGAACGCTGGCGAAGATGGCTACGTCATCGTCTCCAAGGTCTCCGAGTTGCCCGTGGGTCACGGCTACAACGCCAAGACCGGCGAGTACGTGGACCTCATTGAAGCCGGCGTGATTGACCCGGTGAAGGTGACCCGTTCGGCTCTGCAGAACGCATCCTCCATCGCGGCTCTGGTACTGACCACCGAGACCCTGGTGGTTGAGAAGCCCGAAGAAACTGAAGAAGCCTAAATAGTGTGTGTGCCCGGTGCCGCCACCTCCATCGTGGAGGCGGTATCGGGCACTCGCTGTCGGTAGGCTCGGGTGCGCTCGCGTCCGTGGGGCTCTAGAACCTGCCGGCAGCCTCCCGCTGAGGAATGCTTACTATGAGTGCTTCTCAGCAAAGAAATCTTTAGCGGTTTACTATAGAAGGTAAGCTGCTCCCGTTTGCGCTCAAACCACCTTGTGGGGTGCGAGCAGGCGGTTCGTACCGCATCTTGACATATGCAACGTATAGGCTGAGCTTCTCACCGATGAAGCCAGCATCCGAAAGGTAGACAATGACCATTCCCACCGCTCTGTCCGAGGATCCCTTCGGCTTCACCGGCCTGACCTACGATGACGTGCTGCTGCTGCCCGGCAACACCGACGTCATTCCCTCCGAAGCGGACACCTCCACCCGCCTGTCCAAGCGCATCACCCTGAACACCCCCATCATCTCCGCCGCAATGGACACCGTGACCGACTCCGCTATGGCAATCGCTATGGCACGTCTGGGCGGTATGGGCGTTATCCACCGCAACCTCTCCATTGAGGATCAGGCGGCACACGTGGACCGCGTGAAGCGTTCCGAGTCCGGCATGATCATTAACCCCGTCACCATCGGTGCTGACGCAACCATCGCCGAATACGACAAGGTCTGCGGCTACTACAAGGTCTCCGGTCTGCCCGTTGTCAGCGAAGAGGGCGTGCTGGAAGGTATCATCACCAACCGCGATATCCGCTACATCTCCCGCTCCGATTACGAGGGTATTCGCGTCCGCGACATCATGACCCCCATGCCGCTGGTCACCGCGCACCCCAGCGTCACCAAGGACGAAGCATTCGCGCTGCTGTCCCACAACAAGATTGAGCGTCTGCCCCTGGTCGACGACGCAGGCAAGCTCGCCGGTCTGATTACCCTGAAGGACTTCGTCAAGACTGAGCAGTACCCCAACGCCACCAAGGATGAGGACGGCCGCCTGCGTGCCGGCGCCGCTATCGGCTTCTTCGGCGACGGCTACGAGCGCGCAATGACCCTGGTCGAGGCAGGCGTTGACGCACTGTTCGTGGACACCGCAAACGGCCACTCCCAGGGCGTGCTCGACATGATTGCCCGCCTGAAGAAGGACCCCGCCGCAGCACACGTGGACGTCATTGGCGGCCAGGCTGCAACCCGCCTGGGTGCACAGGCAATCATCGACGCCGGCGCTGACGGCGTGAAGGTCGGCGTTGGCCCCGGATCCATCTGCACCACCCGCATTATCGCCGGTGTTGGCGTTCCCCAGGTGACCGCTATCAACGAGTCCGCTAAGGCAGCAATCCCGGCAGGCGTGCCGCTGATTGCTGACGGCGGTATGCAGCACTCCGGCGAGATCGGCAAGGCACTGGTTGCCGGCGCTGACTCCGTGATGCTCGGCTCCCTGCTGGCTGGTACCACCGAGTCCCCCGGTGAGCTGATTTTCATGAACGGTAAGCAGTACAAGGCATACCGCGGCATGGGTTCGCTCGGCGCGATGCAGACCCGCGGCCGCCACAAGTCCTTCTCCAAGGACCGCTACTTCCAGGCTGACGTCTCCAGCGAAGAGAAGCTGATTCCCGAGGGTATTGAGGGTCAGGTTCCCTTCCGTGGCCCGCTCTCCGCAGTGATTCACCAGCTCGAAGGTGGCCTGCGCCAGACCATGTTCTACGTCGGTTCCCGCACCATCGAGGAGCTCAAGTACAAGGGTCAGTTCGTGCGCATCACCCCCGCAGGTCTGAAGGAATCGCACCCGCACGACATCATGATGACCGTTGAGGCACCGAACTACCGCGGCTAAAACGCCTCACCAACGATGATTCGCCGCATGGTGTGCACACCATGCGCCGTTGAGCCCGCCCCATACCCGTTCAGGTATTGGGCGGGCATCGGCGCGAATAACGCCCAGCGGCACCCCTCAAACCGAATTCGAAAGGATTCACCCCATGTCTGAAATTCAGATTGGCCTCTCCAAGAACGCCCGCCCCACCTACTCCCTGGACGATGTGGCGCTGATTCCCACCCGCCGTACCCGCGACCGTCGCGACGTTGACACCTCCTGGCAGATTGACGCTTTCAAGTTCGACACCCCCATCATTGGCGCGCCCATGGACTCGGTCATGTCCCCGGCGACCGCTATTGCGCTGGGCAAGCTGGGTGGCCTGGGCGTGCTGAACCTCGAGGGCCTGTGGACCCGCTACGAGGACCCGCAGCCGCTGCTCGATGAGATTGTTGAGCTGCCCGAGGCGGACCCTGCCTCCGCGACCACCCGCATGCAGCAGATTTACTCCGAGCCGATTAAGCCGGAACTGATCACTGCACGCCTGGAAGAGATTCGTGACTCTGGCGTGGTTGTTGCTGGCTCTCTGAGCCCGCAGAACACCCAGGAGCACTACGAGACCGTGGTGAAGGCGGGCGTTGAGCTGTTCGTCATCCGCGGTGCATCCGTCTCTGCCGAGCACCTTTCGACCTCGCACGAGCCGCTGAACCTGAAGAAGTTCATCTACGAGCTCGACGTTCCCGTCATCGTCGGTGGCGTGGCCGGTTATTCGCAGGCTAAGCACCTGATGCGCACCGGCGCCGCCGGTGTGCTGGTGGGCTTCGGCGGTGGTTCCGCACAGACCACCCGCCAAGGCCTGGGCATTTCCGCACCGATGGCAACCGCCATCGCCGACGTGGCTGCGGCACGTTCGGACTACCTGGATGAGTCCGGTGGCCGCTACGTACACGTGATCGCTGACGGCTCCCTGGGCCGCTCCGGCGACATGGTGAAGGCTCTTGCACTGGGTGCTGACGCTGTCATGCTGGGCGCTCCGCTGGCTCGCGCATCCGAGGCACCGGGTCAGGGCTGGTACTGGGGCAACGAGGCGCACTCGCTGGACTTCCCGCGCGGCGTGCGTACCCCGCTGGGTGTTGTCGGCACGCTGGAGGAAGTCCTGTACGGTCCTTCGCACCACGTGAACGGCACCAGCAACATTGTCGGTGCGCTCAAGCGCGCAATGGCTAACTGCGGTTACCTGGACCTGAAGAAGTTCCAGAAGGCGGACCTGACCGTGGTTCCCGCGTACCGCGGCTAATGTAGCTTCATGAATCACCGCTTGGCGGTTGGCAGGTTTTGGTCTGTCGGTCGCCGGGCGGTGCTTTCTATACGCACGCTCTATCTCCGTTAGGGCATGTGGCGGCACCCCGGGATGGGGGAGTGACTACGTACCATCGGCGGCGTACAGCGATAGCGTAAAATAGATATATCCCCGCGCAAGTGCGCGGATTAGTACCAACACGTTGAGGTAATTTTCGTGACCAACTCTGTGAACCTGGACCAGCTCGAAGAGCGTCCCGTCCTGGTGGTAGATTACGGTGCACAGTACGCGCAGCTCATCGCTCGTCGAGTGCGTGAAGCCGGCATCTACTCCGAAATCGTCCCCCACTCTATGAGCACCGAGAAGATGCTCGCCAAGAACCCGGCAGCCATCGTGCTCTCCGGTGGCCCCTCCTCGGTCTACGCCGACGGCGCACCCAAAGGCGACAAGGCCCTCTTCGAAGCTGGCGTGCCGATCTTCGGTATCTGCTACGGCTTCCAGGTGATGGCTCAGACCCTCGGCGGCACCGTTGCACAGACCGGTCTGCGCGAATACGGCGCAACTGACGCTGTGGTTTGCGCTGAGAACTCCTCCTTCCTCACCGGCACTCCCACCACCCAGAACGTGTGGATGTCTCACGGTGACTCCGTGACCGAAGCCCCCGAAGGCTTCGAGGTGCTGGCAAAGACCCCCGGCGCATCCGTGGCAGCATTTGTGGACGAGTCCCGCAAGCTTGGCGGCGTGCAGTGGCACCCCGAGGTGAAGCACTCCGACTACGGCCAGGTCGCCCTGGAGAACTTCCTCTACAATGTGGCAGGTCTGAAGCCCACCTGGTCCACCAACAACATCATCGAAGAGCAGGTCGCAAAGATTCGCGAGCAGGTCGGTAGCGACCGCGTCATCTGCGCGCTCTCCGGCGGCGTTGACTCCTCTGTGGCAGCAGCACTCGTGCACAAGGCTGTTGGCGACCAGCTCACCTGCTTCTTCATCGACCACGGTCTGCTCCGTGAAGGTGAGCGTGAACAGGTCGAGCAGGACTACGCAGCATCCATGGGCATCAAGGTTATCACCATCGACGAGTCGGAACGTTTCCTCTCCGCACTCGAGGGTGTCACTGAGCCCGAGGCGAAGCGTAAGGCTATCGGCCGCGAGTTCATCCGCTCCTTCGAAGAGGCACAGCGCAAGCTGATTGCTGAAGCGGGCGAAGAGGGTGCAGACATCAAGTTCCTGGTCCAGGGCACCCTGTACCCGGACGTTGTAGAGTCCGGCGGCGGCGACGGTACCGCAAACATCAAGAGCCACCACAACGTGGGCGGCCTCCCCGACGACCTGACCTTCGAACTGGTGGAGCCGCTGCGCACCCTGTTCAAGGACGAGGTCCGCGCTATCGGTCGTGAGCTCGGCGTCCCCGAGAAGATCGTGGCACGTCAGCCGTTCCCCGGCCCCGGCCTGGGCATCCGCATTGTCGGCGAGGTTAACCGCGAGAACCTGGAGACCCTGCGTGCCGCTGACGCTATCGTGCGTGAAGAGCTGACCGCAGCAGGTCAGGACGAGCACATCTGGCAGTGCCCCGTGGTTCTGCTGGCTGGCGTTCGTTCCGTGGGCGTTCAGGGCGACGGCCGTACTTACGGTCACCCGATTGTGCTGCGCCCGGTCTCTTCGGAAGACGCAATGACCGCTGACTGGTCGCGCCTGCCGTACGACCTGCTGGCTAAGATCTCGAACCGTATTACGAACGAGGTCAAGGACGTTAACCGAGTGGTGCTGGACGTTACCTCCAAGCCCCCGGGAACCATCGAGTGGGAGTAATCCCGCTGTGGGTTACCTAGCTTTGTAGCGGGGAGCCTGTGAAGGAGCCGCCCGGTGCATCCGAACGTGGACGTGCCGGGCGGCTTCTTCGTATCTTCCTAACGATATATAGCGGGTCTGAAGATGGAGGGGTTGTCGTAGTATCAGATGGAAAATATAATGTAGCTACATAGTTACATTATTTATGTTTTCATGTCGTGAGCAGTAAGGGGGAAATTATGACCGTTATGACCAGCCGCGAGTTCAACCAAAATCTCGCCAAAGCCCAGAAGCAGGCTCAGCAATCACCCGTTATTATCACTAAGCGTGGTGAACCTACCTATGTCCTTATGACCTATGAAGAGTATTCGCGTAGCCAGCAGGATGAGTCTTCTCTCTATGACTTCTTCGCTAACTACCCTAAACCTGCTGGGGATGTAGACCTACCTGAAGATTTTCCTGTGGCTGAACGTTCCACTCATCAGCGCCCCGTCGTAGAGTTCTAGGGGTAACGATGTATCTGCTAGATACCAATATCATTTCTGAATTGTGGAAACTCTCTCGAGGTAAAGCTGACCCTGTCTTTGAATCGTGGTTTCGTGTTTACTCCGATAGGCCGCTCTATATTAGCGTCGTGACCCTGACGGAGCTGGAGCGTGGAGTACTCGCCATGGAGCGTAAAGATCCGGCACAAGGAGCGTATCTGCGTGAATGGTGCTCGGCAGTTCGAGAGAAATTTCAGAAACGAACTCTTGTGATTGACGGGGCTGTAGCTGATTATTGTGCAGGGCTTCATGTACCGGATAAAGCGCCGGAGAATGACGCCTGGATTGCTGCGACCGCGCTGGCACACGGTCTTACCCTTGTAACGCGCAATGTCAAAGATTTTGAGCGCCTCCCGGTCCGACTCCTTAACCCCTTCGAACCTACAACATAGCGAAGGCAAGGCCTGTGAAGAAGCCGCCCGGTGCATCCTGCTGTGGATGCGCCGGGCGGCTTCTTGAGCAAAGTCGTGTAGAAAAAGGGAAAGCGTTTTAGGATTTATAAAAAATCATCTATTTATTTAAACTGCGAGTCTAAATAAAAATGCACTCCAAATAAATGCCCTAAAAAACTATGCCGAGAAATAAACCTTTTTAGTGCGGGTGATGCGGGTGGCGAATCGAATCACGCCAATGAGCGTTTGAACCCAACCCAAAATGCAGAGCAAAAAACGTACCAAAACAGCAGAACCCAAACGCGCACGCCATGTACACGCCATAGGTCAGCATCATGAACTCAGAATCGTGGCTCACGCCCGAAGCGACATTTAACGCCAGAGAGACGCCCAGAACCACAAGCCATACAGCGCTCGCAGCCGCAATCACCCACGAGATAACACTCAACACCGGGTGAGGCACCCTAAACGTGCGCTCAGGGCCCTCTGGGGCGGGTACAGCCGATACGGAAGCTGTAACAGGGGTAGTAAGCCGGGCAGAAGAACGCCACGGAATATGCGCATCAGCATGCTGGCTGGAAACCTGCGCCGGATGCTTCACGGACCGGTGCGGGACACCACCGGATTCGGGAGAAGAAGAAAGATACGGTTGCTGCATTGCGGGCTCCTGGATGTGGGACCTTGCAAAAAGAAGAAACAGCCTAGCTCCTACTTTCGCAAAATGAGTGTCGGTGATAGAACGAAAGAATATGGTGGAAAATATCTTCTCTTTCTATATTTCAAGATTAGAAGCGAACCGTATAAAAAACGAGAGCATCAGCGAATAAGATGCAATATGACGCGAAAATTTCGAAAAATACAACAAAAAATCAATAAACCTCAACCTGAAGGTTCAGGGTAGGGTTATTAGACAGGGACCTTAGCCGCAAAACAACGGCACAGATACAGCAACAGCGGAAGGAACGAGCATGGGAATGATTCTCCCACTCCTCTACTTAGGGGTAGGCTTCGGGCTCGCAATGCTGCTGCCCGAGCGCTGGGGCAACCGCCTGAAAGAAAGCGCCTCCGCCCTGCTGACCCGCTGGATTATCCCCACCGTCATCGTCTACATCGTTGCCACCAGCCGCCCCGAGCTCTTCTTCATGGCTGCCTCCACCATGGTGCTCATGGCGTTCCTAGTACGCTGTGCCGCCTTCTTCACGAACGACCCGGTGCAACGGCTCGCCTTTGTCTACCTCAACGCCGGCATCTTCGGAATCCCCGTAGTCGCCAGCTTCTGGGGCGAGGAAGCCGTACGCCTCTACGTCGGCGCGTACATCGGCAACTCCGTCATGGGTAATATCCTCGGCACCTCACTCATGCGCAGAGAAACCAATATAGACGGACTCACGAATAGCCGAGTCGAGCCCACACACAAAGCAGCCGTAGTATTGCGGTCGCTGCTCACTAACCGCCCCGTTATTGCCGTAGTGATCGGTCTGATATGCCTTCCCGCCGGGCCGTTCCTCAACGCCCACGCCGCCGGTATCTACCGGCTCATCACCTGGGTCTTCAGCTTCGTAGGGCTAGTAGTGCTCGGCATGTGGCTGAGCACCGCCCGCCTGCACCGTGCCGACCTGACCCGAGCCGCCCGATGGGCAACGCTGCGTGTCGTACTCGTGAGCGTCTACAGCGTCGGCATACTAACCGCCGCACACTGGATGCACACGCATACCGGAGTGCACCTCGATCAGCTACAGGCACACCCGCAGGTACTTTTTATCCTCGGAGTGCTACCGCCAGCCGCTAATATCGTCATTCTGGAAACCCACTACCGGCACGAAGGAACAGCCGCACCTATTATCGCCTCCGGGGCAGTCGTCAGCCTGGGAATGATAGCGCTCGCCGTGCCAATCCTGCAGCTGATTTTTGCCAGATAAGCAGGGCCTCCAGCTAAGCCGAGTATCCAGCTAAGCAGAGCCAAGAAAGTACGCCGGGACAACAACCCGGGGCAGCACGAGGGACGGCACGGGGGAGAGCAACGGAGGCAACACAAAAGGAGGGCGGGGCATAAGCCTCACCCTCCTTCTGCTGTCTATTACCTTATCGGCACGCGGTAGCACTCAACGAGCTACAGCGCTTAGCGAACGATGTGGTACACCTTCGCCTCGTAGGGGCGCAGGGTCGAACCCGCATCGTCCTTGTAGTTCGAGCTCACCAGCTCAACACGAGCACCAGCCTCACGAGCCTCATTCAGCACAGCGAAGTCGCGCTCCTGCTCCTTGTCGGTGAAGTTCGAAACAACCAGCAAAGACTCATTCGCGGGGCTACCGTCCGCACCACCGGTACGGGTGTACGCGTACACAGCCTCATCCTCGTTGTGCGGAACCTGAACCGAATCCACCGGAGCGAAGGACGCGTAAACCATCAGGTCCTTCAGCTTGCCGCGGCGCAGAGCCACCAGCTGCTGGTAGTGGTAGAAGACCGAATCCTCATCAGCCAGAACAGCCTCAGCGTTAATGGTCGGGTAGTTCGGGTTCACACCAATCCACGGGGTCACACCCTCGGGGCTGAAACCACCGTTAGCGGAAGAATCCCACTGAACCGGGGTGCGAGCATTGTCGCGGCCCTTAATGTAGATTGCCTGCATCGCCTCTTCGTGGCTCAGACGCTTGTGGTCAACGTGCATGTCCTCGTAGAAGCGGATCGAGTCGCCATCGCGGTAATCCTCAATCGAATCGAACTTCACGTTGGTCATGCCCAGCTCTTCACCCTGGTAAATGTACGGGGTGCCCTGCATGAAGTGCAGGGTGGTCGCCAGCTGCTTAGCGGACAGGGTGCGGAACTCATCCGAATCGTTACCGAAGCGGGAGACAACGCGCGGCTGGTCGTGGTTGTTCCAGTACAGCGAACCCCAGGCGTTACCCTCCAGGGTGGTCTGCCAGTCGTTCAGGATGCGCTTGAGCTCGGTCAGCTTGTACGGAGCGTAGGACCACTTGCCGCCCAGGTTGCCGTCCGGGTCGGTATCCACGCCCATGTGATCGAAGTGGAAGATCATGTTCAGCTCACCGGTGTGGTAGCCAGCCCACAGCTTAGCGTCCTCGGGGCTGGTTGCGCTGGTCTCGCCCACAGTCATCACATCGTAGCGGCTGAAGGTCTCGCGGGTGAGCTCCTTCATCCACGGGTGCACCATGGTGCCGTTAGAGATAACGAACGGACTCGAGGAAGTGTGCTTCTCAAAGTCGGTGGAGGGGTCATCCGGGAAGCCCTCGGGCTTGGAGATGATGTTGATAGCGTCCAGGCGGAAGCCGTCAACGCCCTTGTCCAGCCACCAGCGGACCATGGAGTACAGGTCCTCGCGAACCTTCTCGTTCTCCCAGTTCAGGTCGGGCTGTTCCTTGAAGAAGATGTGCAGGTAGAACTGGCCGGTCGCCTCGTCCCACTCCCACGCCGGGCCGCCGAATTCGGACGCCCAGTTGTTCGGAGGAATCGGGTTGCCGTCCTCGTCGAAGCCCTTCGGGTCCTTCCAAATGTAGTAGTCGCGGTAGGGGTTGTCCTTGGAGGAGCGGGACTCCTTGAACCAGGGGTGCTCATCGGAGGTGTGGTTTGCGACCAAGTCCATCAGGATCTTGATGCCGTGCTTGTGGGCGGTTTCGAGCATCTCGTCGAAGTCTTCCATGGTGCCGAAGTCATTCATGATGGCGAAGTAGTCAGAGATGTCATAGCCGTTGTCCACGTTCGGCGAGTCGAACACGGGGGAGAGCCAAATGACGTTGATGCCCAGCTTAGCCAGGTAAGGCAGCTTCTCAGTGATGCCCTTCAGGTCACCGATACCGTCGCCGTTCGCGTCGTTGAAGGAGCGGGGGTACACCTGGTACACCACGGCTTCCTTCCACCACTGGCGGCCCTCGTAGGAGGGAACCTCGTATGCCTCAGAGTTGCTCATAATTGCCTTTCTATACCGGCTATCCAGCCGAAAAGAGGAACAAATTGTGTCTGTGATTGAAGTATAGGGCGAGGGGGACCGGAATGTCTGTACCGGATCCCCCTCGCACATTACATTTCGGGGCGTGTCTACTTACGCGTTACCGAAGAGGTACACCTTTGCCTCGTAGGGACGCAGCAGGGTGCCTTCATCGGTGAACTCACGGTTCTCATCGCGGTAGTTCGAGCTAATCAGCTTCGGGGTGTTCTCGATGGCCTTCAGCTCAGTCGGGGAGAGAGCCTGTGAATTGGTCAGCACCACCGAATCAAGGTTGCCACCCGCATAGTTCAGCTGAACGGTGTCATCGGTGAAGTTGGCGACGACCAGCAGGGCGCGCTCGCCGGTTGCTGCGGCGTCCTCGTCGGAGTTCACACGCAGGTAGGCGTAGACCTGCTCGTCTTCTTCATCCAGCAGGCGGTACTCGCCGGTCAGGACGATCGGGTGCTCGCGGCGCAGGCTAATCAGGTCGCGGTAGTGGTAGAACACCGAATCCGGGTTGGCGAGTTCTGCCTCCGCGTTGATTTCGGTGTAGCGCGGATTCAGCTTCAGCCACGGGGTGCCGGAGGTGAATCCGGCGTTTTCACCGGCTGTCCACTGCATGGGGGTGCGGGCGTTGTCGCGACCGGAGGCGCTGATGTAGCGCAGCATGTCCTCAGCGGAGACACGGCCCGACTCTTCAACGTACTTGCGCCAGGAGTCGTGAATCTCCAGGTCGTTGTAGTCCTTCACATCGTCGAAGAAGACGTTGGTCATGCCCAGCTCTTCGCCCTGGTAGATGTAGGGGGTGCCCTGCATCAGGTGCAGTACGGTGCCCAGCATCTTGGCGCTGACGGTGCGGTACTCGGGGGAGTCGTTACCGAAGCGGGAGACGGTGCGCGGCTGGTCGTGATTGTTCCAGTACAGGGAGTTCCAGCCGCGGCCGTACAGGCCCTCCTGCCAGTGGGTGAGGACCTTCTTGAGGTCAACCAGGTTGAAGCGGCGGTCGGACCACTTGCCGGTCACGCCACCTTCGGAGGCGTCTACGTCCATGTGCTCAAACTGGAACACCATCTGCAGCTCGTCGCGGTCGAAGCCGGTGTAGAGCGCGGCGTCGTCCACGGTTACGCAGGGGGTTTCGCCCACGGTCATGACCGGGTACTTGCTCAAGACCTCGCGGTTCATTTCCTGCAGGAACTCGTGGATACGCGGGCCGTTAGCTGCGACAGCCAGGGAATTGTCGAGGCCGCCAGCCAGGACTGCCGGGTCATCGGGGAAGGAGAGGTCCTTAGAAATTAGGTTGATGACGTCCATGCGGAAGCCGTCCACGCCCTTGTCCAGCCAGAAGCGCATGATGTCGTAGACCTCTTCGCGGACCTTCGGATTCTCCCAGTTCAGGTCGGGCTGCTTGATGGAGAAGTAGTGCAGGTAGAACTGGCCGGTCGCCTCGTCCCATTCCCACACGGAGGGGCTAAAGCAGGAGATCCAGTTGTTCGGCGGAATCGGCTTGCCATCCTCATCGAAGCCCTTGGGGTCGCGCCAGATGTAGTAGTCGCGGTAGGGGTTGTCCTTGGAGGAGCGTGCCTGCTTGAACCATTCGTGTTCGTCGGAGGTGTGGTTGACGACCAGGTCCATCATGAGCTTGATGCCGTGCTTGTGCGCGGTTTCGAGCAGCTCATCGAAGTCTTCCATGGTGCCGAACTCGGTCATGATGGCGCGGTAGTCGGAGATGTCGTAGCCGTTGTCATCGTTCGGGGAAGCGTAGATGGGGGAGAGCCACAGCACCTGAATACCCAGCTTGGCGAGGTACGGAATCTTCTCGGTAATGCCGGGCAGATCGCCGATGCCGTCGCCATTGGAGTCGTTGAAGGAGCGGGGGTAAATCTGGTAGACCACCGGTTCCTGCCACCACTGGGTTTGGGTCGTCATGATTGTTCCTTCCTTTGGGGGTTGTAACGGGTGTTACTGCGAGAGGTGCCGTCGTGTTGGGCGGCTAA
>ENA-OWLE01000077-OWLE01000077.1-metagenome-genome-assembly--contig:-NODE-77-length-17617-cov-5.880765_pt1 | contig 17617 bp, 13 predicted proteins | sample MGYA00245345_ERZ651094 | MGnify/ENA primary metagenome ERZ651094 (study PRJEB26857, sample SAMEA4031770) | metagenome | biome: human; feature: oral; material: saliva | place: Philippines | collected 2014 | study... | reverse complement strand
CGCAAATTGAGTTGCGTGTATTAGCGCATATTGCTGGCGATAAACATATGATTGATGCCTTCAAAAATAATGTGGACATTCATACCAATACGGCAATGCGTGTGTTTGGCATTACCAACCCAGAGGATGTCACGAGTGAAATGCGTCGCCAAGCCAAGGCTGTAAACTTTGGGATTGTTTATGGAATTAGTGATTACGGATTATCGCAAAACTTGAATATCTCCCGTAAGAGAGCTAAAGAATTTATCGACCGTTATTTGGAAGAGTTCCAAGGGGTAAAAGACTTTATGGAATCTGTAGTGAAAGAAGCGCGTGAGAAAGATTATGTGGAAACATTATTCCACCGTCGTCGCTACTTGCCAGATATTCATTCAAGTAACTTTAATTTACGCTCGTTCGCGGAACGTACAGCGATGAACTCACCAATTCAAGGAAGTGCCGCAGATATTTTGAAGATGGCCATGATTGAATTGGACCGTGAAATGCGAGAACGTCAATTCAAAGCAAAATTATTATTACAAGTGCACGATGAATTGATTTTTGAAGTGCCACAGGATGAACTAGAAAGCCTTCAAAGTTTAGTGGAAGAAGTTATGGAAAATGCAGTGAGCTTGAAAGTTCCACTACGAGCAGACAGCAATGTAGGGGATAACTGGTTCGAAGCGAAATAACTTCAATGCATAATGAATAAGTACCATCTCTTTACAGATTGTATAGAGATGGTACTTATTGTTTTTATCTTTTGAGTTTACAGCGTTTTTGTAGTATACTTTTTAAGTTAAGAGAAGAAGTTTAGGTGATGGAGGAGCTCTTTTAGCGTTCAAATTCCATCACTTTCATTTTGTCAATCAATGGAGGAAATACATGAAATTAAGAAATGATATTCGCAATATTGCTATTATCGCCCACGTTGACCATGGTAAAACAACACTTGTGGATGAATTATTAAAACAATCTGAAACATTAGATGCGCGTACAGAGTTGTCAGAGCGTGCTATGGATTCAAATGATATTGAACGTGAGCGCGGTATTACCATTTTAGCGAAAAATACAGCTGTTCAATATAAAGGGACTCGTATCAACATCATGGACACACCAGGACACGCGGACTTCGGTGGAGAAGTAGAACGTATCATGAAAATGGTAGACGGGGTTGTCCTTGTAGTAGATGCTTACGAAGGTACAATGCCACAAACACGTTTCGTATTGAAAAAAGCATTAGAGCAACATTTAACACCAATCGTTGTAGTAAATAAAATCGACCGTGACGCTGCTCGTCCAGAAGAAGTAGTCGATGAAGTATTAGAATTATTCATCGAATTAGGAGCAGATGATGATCAATTAGAATTCCCAGTCGTTTATGCTTCAGCATTAAACGGGACTTCAAGTTTATCAGATAATCCAGCAGATCAAGAAAAAACAATGGATTACTTATTCGATACAATTATCGAACATATTCCTGCTCCAGTGGATAACTCAGACGAACCTTTACAATTCCAAGTATCATTATTAGACTATAATGAATATGTGGGACGTATCGGTATCGGACGTGTCTTCCGTGGAACGATTAAAGTAGGGGACCAAGTATCTCTTCTAAAATTAGATGGTACAAAGAAAAACTTCCGTGTTACAAAATTATTTGGTTTCTTCGGATTAAATCGTTTAGAAATCAATGAAGCTAAAGCAGGGGATTTAATTGCTGTATCTGGGATGGAGGATATCTTCGTTGGAGAAACAGTAACACCAGTAGATACACAAGAAAGCTTACCAGTATTACACATTGACGAACCAACTTTACAAATGACATTCTTGACGAATAACTCACCATTTGCAGGACGCGAAGGAAAATTCGTTACAGCTCGTAAGATTGAAGAACGTCTAATGCGTGAATTACAAACAGACGTATCTCTAAAAGTTGAACCAACAGATTCACCAGATGCATGGATTGTATCAGGACGTGGGGAATTACACTTATCAATCTTAATCGAGAACATGCGTCGTGAAGGATTTGAGTTACAAGTATCTCGTCCAGAAGTAATCATCAAAGAAATCGATGGCGTAAAATGTGAACCATTTGAACGTGTACAAATCGATACTCCTGAAGAATACATGGGTTCAATTATCGAATCATTAAGTAACCGTAAAGGTGAAATGCAAGATATGCAACATAACGATAATGGACAAGTTCGTATTGTCTTCTTAGTTCCAGCACGTGGATTATTAGGATATACAACTGAATTCTTATCAATGACACGCGGTTACGGAATTATGAACCACACATTCGATCAATACTTACCATACATTCCAACAAGCATTGGTGGACGCCGTAATGGGGCACTTGTTTCTACAGATACAGGAAAAGCAACGACTTACGGAATTATGGGGGTTGAAGACCGTGGTGTGATCTTCACTGAGCCAGGTACTGAAATTTATGAAGGAATGATCGTTGGAGAACACTCTCGTGAAAATGACTTAGCGGTTAACATTACGAAAGCAAAACAACAAACAAATATTCGTTCAGCTACGAAAGACCAAACTTCAGTGATTAAGACTCCTAAGAAACTATCTCTTGAAGAGTCATTAGAATTCTTATCAGACGATGAATACTGCGAAGTTACTCCAGAAACAATTCGTTTAAGAAAACAAATTCTAAATAAAGGCGAACGTGAAAAAGCAAATAAACGTAAAAAACAAGCCGAAGCAGAAAATTAATCTAAATTGTAAAAAGGTGGATGCAATGCATCCACCTTTTTGGTTGTTTTTAAGGTTTTAATGTTAAACGAAGGGTAATCCCATTGTTATCTGTAATATCAACTTCTTGCTCATTTCGTTTATCAACAGAACTTGCTAGAACAGTTGCTTTTTGAAGGATTTCTTTGAAAACTGAAGCATCGTTCACTTCAACGGTATAATAGGCAAGGCCAGGGATATTTTTAACGCGGATATCTAGGTGACTACCTCCCCATTGATTAACGGCAAGATGATGGTGATAATCACCAGAAGCAATCCAACTTCCTGAAGGTACTGAGAACTTATCTGCTACTGGAAGAAGAGTTGTTAAATATTCCAGTGATTCTTTTGAATTTCTAGTAGAGAGATGAACGTGTCCCATACGCGTACCTTCGGGCATTTGATAAGGGACTTTATCATGACCGAGTTCATAGATTTCTTGGGCAGGCATCTCTTCAGTCACACCGATAATACGACCATCTTCTCGAATATCCCATTCTTCAACAGGTTTATCATGGTACACTTCGATTCCATTTCCTTCGAAATCTTCGAGATAAATCGCTTCACTATAACCGTGGTTAGCAGCGCCAACAAGTGGAAGAGAAGTGTGGACTACATGTCTAAGAAAATCTCCAAGAGCCTCTCTCGTAGGTAGAAGAATGGCTAGATGATACAATCCGTAACTTTCTTTAACGCTTTTATCGATATTCGTTTGAATAAGACGGATGAGTGGAGTAGAACCAACACCTAGTAAAACCTCAGACTCAGATTGACTTAAGATTTGGAGACCGAGTTTTTTCGTGTAAAATTCTGTTTCTTGCGATAGATGGTTCACATTTAATGCGACTTCATTTAGTTTAATTTGGCTATTATATAATGGATACATATTGATTCCTTCTTTCTTTTTTATTTTATAAGTTTATTATACACTTTAATATTAAAATGACAAATAACTTGCTCATGAGTATTTCGGTTTTTAAATTTATGTTATACCGTATACGGTATAACTTATATGAGCATATTGTGTTTTTGCATACTATTGTAGTATCCTAGTAGTAAGGTTTAATGAGAGAAGAGATGACAGATGACAAAACAAAGAAAAATAATGTATGGGATTTTTGGAGTGCTGTTTGCCTTTATTTTATTAGCACTTGGATTGATTCAAATGTTTACATACAGAGGTACTCCCAAAGCACAAGAAATTTGGAATATTGCCGCATTTGAACAAAAAAATAATTGGACTCATTTTGAAGTGACGGGTGAGAAGAAAGGAACGCTTATTTTCTATACAGGAGCTTTGGTTGAACCTCAAGCTTATGCCAAGTTAGCGGATGGTTTAGCGAAAGAAGGAATCGAAGTGTATCTGATTTCTTCGCAGTTAAACCTACCGATATTAGACAATGGAACAATGGCAACAATCGTGAAGGAAGAAAAATTAGATAAAGTCTTTCTTGGAGGGCATTCTCTTGGAGGAGTGGTTTCAACGGTCGAAGCAAAAAATCTAAATGAAAATCATAAAGTGGCGGGTTTAATCCTGCTAGCGAGCTATCCAGATAAGAGTACAGATATTAGTAATACAACAATTCCTGTGTTATCAATCACGGCTTCTAATGATAAAATCTTAAATCAAGAAAAATATCAGGATGGAAAATCTAGATTGCCACAAACAACTATTTATACGACGATTGAAGGCGGAAATCATAGTGGATTTGGGTTATATGGGCAGCAAAAAGGCGACGGCGAGGCTACGCTGGATGCTGAAAAACAACAAGAGCAATTGATCCAACTTATTAAGAATTTTATAGAGACTCACTAAAGCTAGGCATTTTGTCTAGCTTTTTTATTGCATTGGTTGAGTTTTGATGATAAGGCAGTTATCATTAAAGTAATGAAATTTGGAGGTGCTCTTTATGCAACTGAAAGTAACGAAAAACTGGGTTACCATTGGGACAGGAGTGATTGCGAACGAACTAGCTGTTGCGATGGAATCATTGAATGGAAAACTCTATGGAGTTGCCAATCGCACCCATGAGAATGCCGTGAAATTTGCCCAAAAATATAATATTGAAAAAGTTTACGATGAAATTGATGATGTCTTTACAGATCCTGCAGTGGATATTATTTATATTTCCACACCACACAACACCCATATTCACTATTTACGAAAAGCGTTAGCTGCTGGAAAACACGTATTATGTGAAAAGGCGATTACGCTGAACAGTGAAGAACTAGAAGAAGCCCTGCAAATAGCAAAGGAAAATAATGTTATTTTAGCTGAAGCGATGACACTTTATCATATGCCAGTTTATAAACAATTAAAGATAGCTGCCGAAAAATTGGGTGAGCTTCGTATGATTCAGATGAACTTTGGTAGCTATAAAGATTATGATATGACCAATCGTTTCTTCAATCGTAATCTAGCAGGAGGAGCATTGCTTGATATCGGTGTTTATGCCCTGTCTTGCATTCGTTATTTTATGAGTGAAGCGCCTAGTTCGATGGTTTCTCAAGTGAAATTAGCGCCAACGGGTGTGGATGAACAAGCTGGAATCGTTTTGACAAATGACGCTGGAGAAATGGCAACCGTCACGATGACACTTCATGCTAAACAACCAAAACGTGGAGTTATTGCATATGACAAAGGGTATATTGAGATTGTTGATTATCCTAGAGCACATAAAGCAACAATTACTTATACAGAAGATGGACGTGTTGAAACCTTTGAAGATGAACGAGGACTAGATGCTTTAGCCTATGAAGTACTCGATATGGAGTCAACAATTGAGACTGGAGTAGACCATATGCATCTAGAATATACTGTCGATGTGATGAAGATTATGACTGACTTACGCCGTGAATGGGGCATCAAGTATCCTGAGGAAGAGGAAGTATGAAGCAACAAGAACAATTAAAAGCGATGGAACAATATGCTAAAAGTGTGCTCGTCTTAGATACTTCAGGGCATGATTGGTCGCATATTGAACGAGTCGTCAACACCACAAAGACGATTGCAGATGCCGAAGGGGCAGATTTATTTATTTGTGAAGCCGCAGCGTTACTGCATGATGTTATCGACGATAAAATTGTTCAAGATCCAGCAGATGCATTGAAGAAGTTGAAAAAATTTCTAACTTCTATCGAAGTGACTCCGGAAGAAATCGAAGCGATCGAATCGATTATTACGAGGATGTCTTTTAAGAATCATCAAGAGAATCAAGAACTCTCTCTTGAAGGAAGAGTGGTGCAAGACGCTGATCGATTGGATGCCATTGGAGCTATCGGAATTGCCAGAGTGATGTGTTATTCTGGAAGTACAGGAAGACCGATTCATCATCCAAATATGAAGCCGCGCAAGCAAATGACGGCTGAAGAATACCGTAATGGAGAATCCACTGCGATTATGCATTTCTATGAAAAATTACTAAAGTTAAAAGAATTAATGAATACGGACTATGGCAAAAAATTAGCAAAGGGCCGACATGAATTTTTAGAAATGTACTTAGAGCAATTCTATGCAGAGTGGGAAGGCAAACGATAACAGACGTAAGCGACAAAGTTTTTGTCGCTTATTTGTTTTGAATAGAAAACAGGTGTAGAATAGAATTTACTTTTATAATAGCGAAAGGATTGATTGCGTGGGAGAAAAGCAACAACTGACAAATAAAGAATTAAGAAAAAATATATTTGTGATAGTTTGGCCAGTGTTCGTAGAGGTGCTTCTCGGGGCGCTTTTTGGAATGGTTGATATGATGATGGTCGGTAAGATTCCAGGCGACACTGCTGCAGCCGTTTCTGCTGTGGGGATGACGAATCAACCAATGTTTCTAGGCCTTAGTTTGATTCAAGCTTTAAATGTTGGGGGGACTGCGATTATTGCCAGATATTTTGGTGCGAAGAAATTCAATCGCATGGGAAATATCTTAAAACATGTCATGATTCTTGCTATGATTTTCTGTGTAACACCATCGGCTATTTTAATGCTAATATTTGCTCCAGAAATCTTATCGTTGCTAGGTGGAGATGCAACGGTTATTAATGTCGGTGTGGATTATTTTAGAATTGTCACAATTGGTTTTATTTTCCAATCATTATCTTTTACGGTGACAGCGGCCCTTCGTGGAATTGGGGAAACAAAAATTCCGATGAAGAATAATATTATTGCCAATAGTTGTAATGTTGTAGGAAATGCAATTTTGATTTATGGCATGTTTGGACTTCCTGCTTTAGGGGTGACAGGGGCAGCCATTGCTACAGCTTTATCGAATTTTATTGCGATGGTATTGAATGTTCGTTACATCTTATCTGGAAAGAGTGTGTTAAAACTAGACTTTAAGGAAAAATTTGAGTTTAGTGTTGATGTGATGAGAGATTTAGTTCGAATCGGGATTCCAACAGCGTTAGAACAGATGGCGCTCCGTTTTGGAGTCATCATGTTCTTGAAGATTGTTTCAGGATTAGGAAACAATGTGTATGCTGCTCACCAAATTGCTTTAAATGTGCTGTCGCTATCGTATTCGCCAGCACAAGCGTTTGGTATTACGGCTTCTTCATTGATGGGACAGTCACTTGGCGCCAAAGATGAGAAATTAGCAGAGCGATATACAAAGATGTGTCAGCGAATAGGATTAATATTAGCCATCATGATGTCAGTATCCATTTACTTTGGAGCTTCTTTATTAGCAGGGCTTTATACTGATAATGTAGAAATTATTCAGAATACAGTCATCGCTTTATCCATTGTTGCGTTTGTTCAGCCGTTTCAAAGCCATCAACTGATTACTTCAGGGGCATTACGTGGGGCTGGAGATACAGTATGGCCATTGATAGCCATCTTCATCGGGTCATGCATCATTCGTTTAAGTTTAGGATATGTATTTGTAAATTTCTTTGGATGGGGTCTTGCTGGTGCATGGTACGCGGTCTTTATCGACCAATTCATTCGAGACATGATCATTCTCCTTCGATTTAGAAGCGGACGATGGAAAAATATTCGAATTGCATAAGGGAAAAGGCCACATGATTTCAGATTTTTTTACCTGAGATGAATGAGGAGTGAAAAAGTCATTTCGCTAATTGAAAATTTGAAAATCCATAAGAAAACAGATGGATAATGATTTTTTATTGAATTTACAATACTTTTGGTTGTTGAGAGAATAGTGTTTATGATACTATAGTAGAAAGATGTAAAGAGATTGGAGTTTTCAAACGATTATGGCAAGAAAAGGTTTATTAATCGTTTTATCTGGGCCTTCAGGTGTCGGTAAAGGAACAGTTCGTGCAGCAATTTTTGCAAAACAAAATCAAGAAATTGTGTACTCTGTATCTGCAACGACTCGTAAGCCAAGACCAGGTGAAGTGGATGGAAAAGATTATTTCTTCAAATCAAGAGAAGAATTTGAAGAGATGATTGCAAATAAAAAATTATTAGAATACGCGGAGTATGTAGGGAACTACTATGGAACACCTTTAGATTATGTACAAGAAACATTAGATAAAGGGAAAGATGTATTCTTAGAAATTGAAGTCCAAGGTGCGCTTCAAGTACGTGAAGCAATGCCAGATGGGGTGTTTATCTTCTTAACACCGCCTGATTTACGTGAACTAGAATCTCGCATCGTTAACCGTGGGACTGATTCTGACGAAGTGATTAAGAGCCGTATGAAAGTGGCAAGAGAAGAGCTTGGTTTGATGAAGTATTATGATTACTCTGTTGTAAATGACAAAGTAGAAAATGCGGTAAAACAAATCGAAGCCATTATTCAAACAGAACATTTACGTATCCAAAGAAACTTGGAAAGTATTGAAGAGTTCGAGGATGAATTAGAAGGAATTTTAGAAGAAGAGTAGAAAGAGGGAAGACCATTATGATGTTATATCCATCAATCGATAAATTATTGAAAAAAATCGATTCAAAATATTCATTAGTTATTTTATCAAGCAAACGTGCACATGAATTACACCACCATGAACCACAAAAATTAGAACATTATGAGTCTGATAAAAATGTAGGACGCGCATTGGAAGAAGTAGTTGCTGGTAAATTAGAAATTCGTGAAGATAGCAAACCAGAACATGTATAAGGTGAATAGAAGTCAAGGGTAAATCCCTTGGCTTTTTCTTTTCGTAGTTTAGAAGTGTTGAGCAAGCGACAACAAAAAAGAGTGCAGTATGTTATAATGAATAGTAAAACTATTTTGGAGGTGAAGAAGATGTATGCAAAAGTCATTGTTGATATTCCAGTCATTCAAGTGAATCGACCGTTTGATTATCATGTCCCTGAAAAATTACAAGAGAGTATTGAGGTGGGAATGCGTGTTGCGGTACCTTTTGGTGGAAGAAGTGTATCTGGTTTTGTGTTAAAACTCAGTGATGAATCCACTTTTGAGGGTGAAGCTAAAGATATTTTGCGTTTAATGGATTTAGATCCAGTCTTATCACCGGAAATGATTCGACTAGGAGCATATTTATCAAAGAAAGTTCATGCATTCTTGATTCAATGCTACCAAACAATGCTCCCTGCAATGTTGAAGTCGAATTACGAAAAACAATTTGTATTAGTAAATCCACAAGAAAATGAAGATGTATTTAGAGAAATTTTCCATTCCGAGAGAACCTTGTTATATACGGATGACCTTCCAGAAGAACATTTAAAACAATTGATGAAGTTAAAAAAAGAAGGCGCAGTGGTCATCGAGACACTTGTCAAAGACCGTGCCAAGGTAAAAACAGAAGACTGGATTCGATTGAATTACGTGATGCAAGAATACGAGGAGCTGATTCCTACGATTTCTGCGCGTGCAAAGAAGAAAGTAGCACTCCTAAAGACGCTTTCTTCGATGGAAGTGATGGAAATCGAAAAGAGACGTTTCTTAGAAGATACAGATTTTACAACAGCCGATTTAAGATTTGCGGTAGAACGTAATTGGATTACGATTGTTCAAAAGGAAGTAAATCGGGATCCGTATAAAGGAAGAGTCTTTAAAAAGAGTGCCCCATTCCAGTTGAATTCTGAACAACAAGTTGCATTTGACCGAGTGAAAGAAGAATCGATTGATACTGAAACATCAAAAGTGTACTTGTTAGAAGGGGTAACTGGTTCTGGAAAAACAGAAGTATACTTACAATGGATTGGGGAAGTGATTGAGAAAGGAAAGAGCGCGATGATGCTCGTTCCAGAAATCGCATTGACTCCTCAAATGGTAGACCGATTCAAGTCACGCTTTGGAGACCGTGTAGCAGTGCTTCATAGTGGGTTAAGTGTCGGAGAAAAATACGATGAATGGCGTAAGATTAAAAATAAGGAAGCAGACATTGTTGTAGGGGCTCGTTCTTCGGTTTTTGCTCCATTGGACAACATCGGAATTATTATTTTAGATGAAGAACACGAAGCAACGTATAAACAAGATGAGTCTCCAAGATACCACGCTCGAGATGTAGCGATTTGGCGTGGAGAATATCATCACTGTCCAGTGGTGTTAGGAAGTGCGACTCCAAGTCTTGAGTCTCGTGCTCGTGCACAAAAGGGCGTTTATACTCTTTTACGATTAACGAAACGTGCAAAGGCGCAACTATTACCAGAAGTTCATTTGATTGATATGAGAACGGAATTCGTTCATCAAAAAGGATCTTTCTCGAAGACATTGCTAGATGCAGTCGGAAAACGATTAGAACAAGGAGAACAAAGTGTCTTACTCTTAAACCGACGCGGATATTCTTCATTTGTACTTTGTCGTGATTGTGGAACGGTTTTGGAATGTCCGAATTGTGATATTTCATTAACGCTTCATATGGATACGAGAAGTATGAAATGTCACTATTGTGGTCATGAAGAACATATTCCTAATTTCTGTCCAAAATGTCAAAGTAGACAGATTCGTTATTTTGGAACAGGAACGCAAAAGGTGCAAGAAGAATTGCAAGAAGTATTCCCAGATGCGCGCATTGTACGAATGGATGTGGATACGACAAGACGTAAAGGGCAACATGAAGCGATTCTGAAACAGTTCGAGAATCAAGAAGCAGATATTTTAATTGGAACTCAGATGATTGCGAAAGGTCTCGATTATCCAAACGTAACGCTTGTAGGGGTTATTAATGCAGATACGGCGCTGAATATTCCTGACTTTAGAAGCTCGGAAAAAACGTTCCAACTACTAACTCAAGTTTCAGGACGTGCAGGGCGTGGGGATAAACCGGGTGAGGTATTTATCCAAACTTATAACCCAACTCATTATGCGATTCAATTAGCGCAAGGGCATCAGTATGAACGGTTCTTTGAAACAGAGATGCGGATGCGTCATATGGCAAATTACCCACCGTACTTCTTTACAACGATGATTACTTTCTCAAGTGAAGAAGAAGGAGTGGCGTTGAAGAAAGCCATCGAAGTGCATAAGGCATTGAAGGCGAATGTGTCGCCGAATGCAGTTGTGCTAGGGCCGACTGCTAAATCGATTGCACGAATGAATAATCGTTATTATTTCCAAATTATTGTGAAATATAAAAACGAACCACAACTGCAAGAGTTTCTTGAACAACTGATGATGGAAACGCAAGAAGTGGGCGCAAAGAAATTACTCATGACGATTGATATGGAACCACAACATTTCTTATAGAGGTGAAAAATGAAGAAAGTTATTTTTATGGGAACGCCTGAGTTTTCAACAGGTGTCTTGAAACGATTAATTGAAGATGAAACAGTTGAAGTGATTGCTGTTGTGACACAACCAGACCGTGCAGTGGGACGTAAAAAGGTAATTACACCAACTCCTGTGAAGGTTGTTGCACTGGAGCATGAGATTCCTGTCTATCAACCAGAAAAATTAAGTGGGTCACAGGAATTAGAAGAGTTGATGCAACTAGATGCAGATTTAATTGTAACAGCAGCTTATGGTCAATTCTTGCCAACGAAGTTTTTAAATTTCCCACGTTTTGGAGCGGTGAACGTTCACGCGTCGCTACTTCCAAAATATCGTGGAGGAGCACCCATTCATTACGCGATTATGAATGGGGACAAAGAGACTGGTGTAACCATTATGCGAATGGTTGCGAAGATGGATGCGGGTGCGATTATTTCACAACGTGCCATTCCGATTACTAGTGAAGATGATGTTGCTAGTATGTTTGAAAAATTAAGCATTGTTGGAGCAGACTTACTGATTGAAACCTTACCAGCGATATTTGATGGAACAATCACTGAAGTAGAACAAGACGAAGCGCTAGTATCGTTCTCTCCAAATATTTCAAGAGACGAAGAGCAAATTGATTGGAATAAAACAGCAAGTGAAGTAGACTGCTTCGTTCGTGGATTGCGTCCATGGCCAACGTCTTTTACGATTTTAAATGGAAATCGTGTGAAGATGTGGGGTGTTGCTTTAACGGATAAACAAACTACTAAAGTACCAGGAAGCATATTTGTAGAAGGCGGACGTCTATATGTCGCTTGTGGCGGTGGAACTGTCCTTGAGATTACACGTTTGCAACCCGCAGGAAAAGCTCAAATGGATGCGAAGGCATTTATGAACGGATTTTCAGAATGGTTGAAGAACGATGCCGTTTTTGAGGGATTAAACCATGAGTAATGTACGTGACATTTGCGTAGAATTATTAACGAATGTTGAAAAGAATCAAGCGTACTCGACTGTCGCATTTCAAAACGTGTTACAAAAACATCACTTGGATACAAGAGATAGAGGGTTATTAACGGAATTGTTCTATGGAACTATTCAACGTAAATTGACATTAGACTTCTATTTAAAACCATTTGTCGAGAAACAAAAGAAAATGGAACTATGGGTACTCTGTTTACTACGAATGACGGTATACCAAATGGCGTATCTTGACCGTGTTCCAGATCGAGCAGCCATTTATGAAGCAGTACAGATTGCAAAAAAACGTGGCCATCAGGGGATTGCGAAATTCGTCAATGGTGTTCTTAGAAATGTTCAACGCGCAGGATTCGATGAAATTTCTTCTATTAAAGACGAACGTGAACGTTTGAGTGTTGAATATAGTATGCCGCGCTGGATTGTAGATTTATTATTTGAACAATATGGGGAAGAGGCTAGAGAAATTTTCCCAAGTTTAAATATCGCACCACATTTAAGCGTGCGTGTTCAAAATCCGAATTTATCAATTCAAGAAGCACAAACTCTTCTAAAAGAAGAGGGCATAACAGTTCAGCCAAGTCAGTTGTCTCCTCGCGCAGTTATTGTAGAAGAAGGAGATTTACTACAATCAAAAGCGTTCAAAGACGGAATCGTAACGGTTCAAGACGAGTCTTCCTCATTGGTAGCTCAAGTAGGCGGGTTGCAATCAGGCGATAAAGTACTTGATACTTGTGCGGCTCCCGGAGGAAAAACCACTCATTTTGCCAGCTATTTAGTAGCCAAAGAGGGTGGACTTGTTGAGGCGTTAGATTTACATGAAAATAAATTACGTAAAATTCATCAAAATGCGAAACGCCTAGGAGTAGAAGATCGTATTCGTACACATGCTCTTGACGCTAGAAAAGCGAAAGAGTTATTTAAAGAAGAAAGTTTTGATGCGGTATTTGTGGATGCTCCATGCTCAGGTTTAGGTCTGATGCGACGTAAACCAGATATCAAATACACAAAAAATAGTGAAGATTTAACAAATTTAACAAAAATACAGTTGGAAATTTTGTCTTCAATTGCTACAATGGTAAAGAAAGGTGGAAAACTGATTTATTCTACTTGTACAATTAACAAGGGAGAAAACGAAGAAGTAGTCCACAGCTTTTTAGAAGGGCATCCGGAATTTGAGGTGCAACCAATCGAAGAATTTGGCTGTACAATAGAGAGTCCGATGCTTACTATTCTACCGCATGAATATCATACGGATGGATTTTTCATTGCAAGGATGGTAAGAAAATAATTCGCAACAGGAGGAAAAATATGAAGATAGCCATCAAGAGTGACGTCGGCAAGAGACGTACTTTAAATGAAGATGCTGCCGGATATTTTTTGAATACTCAAAACGTACCGATGATCGTCGTATGTGACGGAATTGGTGGGCATAATGCTGGGGATGTAGCGAGCGCTATGGCATTATCGCATTTGGGAAAACGTTGGGAAGAAGAAAGTATTACGGATACAGAAGCCGCTTATCAATGGCTCGTTAAGAATATTCAGGCCGAAAATGATCGTATTTTTCAAAAAGCGAATCAATATCGTGAGTTAGATGGCATGGGAACTACTCTTGTTGTAGCAGTTGTCATAGGTTCTGAATTATTAATTGCAAACGTCGGTGATAGCCGTGCTTATTTGTATCGCAATTTTCAAATTAAACAATTAACTGAAGATCATACACTCGTACAAGAGCTTCTGAAATCAGGTGAAATCACAGAGGAAGAGGCTAAGAGTCATCCACAAAGAAATATTGTAACGCAGTCTTTAGGAATTACACTCAATGTTCAAATTGATTTTGTAAGAGTGAGCCTGAAGAACGAAGATACGATTTTCCTTTGTTCAGATGGTCTATCAAATATGATTGAAGATCAATATATTAAAGAGATTTTAGGGAATTATTCAGATGTAGAAACTCAGGCGATTAAAGCTATAGAGGCTGCAAATGAAGCTGGTGGTCGTGACAATATAACAGTTGCGATTGCAAAATACATCGCTAGGGAGGAGGTAGAACAATGATTGAACCAGGGAAAACAGTCGGTGGACGTTATAAAATCAAGTCTCATGTAGGGACTGGAGGGATGGCCACTGTATACTTAGCGCAAGATTTAATTCTAGAAAGACCCGTGGCACTGAAAGTGTTACGTTTAGACTTCCGTACAAATGATGCAGCCATGAGACGTTTCCAAAGAGAAGCACAATCTGCAACTCAATTGATTCATCCAAACATTGTGAGTGTATATGATGTTGGAGAAGAGAATGGTACCAATTATATTGTAATGGAATATGTTGAAGGAACAGATTTGAAAGAGTACATTCGTGAAAGAGGACCACTTCCTCCTCGCGAAGCTGTTCGAATTATGACGCAAGTAATTTCTGCGATTGCAGCGGCTCATCATAACCGAATTATCCATAGAGACATCAAACCTCAAAATATTCTTATTGATAGAAATGGGAATGTGAAGATTACGGACTTTGGAATTGCGATTGCACTTTCTGAAACGTCATTGACACAAACGAACACATTGCTGGGTTCGGTTCATTATTTATCTCCTGAACAAGCAAGAGGTGGGATGGCAACCATTCGCACAGATATTTACGCATTAGGAATTGTGTTGTTCGAGTTGCTCGTTGGAGAAGTTCCGTTTGAAGGGGAATCTGCTGTTTCGATTGCGTTGAAACATTTCCAAGAACCACTTCCTCGGATTTCACTCATGTTACCAACCGTTCCGCAAAGCTTAGAGAATGTAGTTTTAAAAGCAACGGCAAAAGAACCACTTGATCGCTATAGCAGTTGTGAAGAGATGTTGGAAGATTTACAAACATGTTTGAATCCAGAACGGTTACATGAACCGATGTTTAAACCGACTGCGTTAAGTCAGGAAACAAGAGTGTTACAACCAATCGCAACAGGACCGATTCCACGTAAACTCCCAACGACTAGTAAAGAAGTTCCAGAAATTCAATTTGACGAAGAAAAGAAAGTCGTCGAAGAGAAGCCAAAGAAGAAAAGAAGAAAATGGCCATGGATTTTATTGTTACTATTCTTACTGATTAGTGGCGTAGCTATTTATGCATTTATTCAAACTTCTCCAAAAGATGTGAAAGTTCCAGATGTAGCAAATCTTACTGAAGCAGATGCAAAAGTAAAACTAGCAGACGCTAATCTTGAAGTATCGGATGTACAAAAAGTGAAGTCAGATACGGTTGAAGAAGGAAAAGTTATTGAGACGAACCCTAAAGCAGGAAGTTCAGTAAAAGAAAAATCTAAAGTCGTATTAAAAGTAAGTGCTGGTAAAGATACCGTTGAAGTTGGAGATTATACAGGTAAGACTTTCGATGAAGCTAGAGCAGCCTTGCAAAAATTAGGGATTACTGTAGAGAAGAAAGAAAGTTATTCAGATACTGTTGACTCAGGTAAGGTAATAGAACAAAGTGTAGCTAAAGGTGAAAAAGTAGTTGCCAAAGATACAAAAATGGTGTTAACCGTTTCTAAAGGGAAAGAACCCGTAACGCTAATTAACTTAAAAGGTTATTCACGCTCGGGAGTTGAAGCCTACGCGAAAGAGAATGGTTTGAAGTTGCAAATTTCAGAAGAAAATAGTAATGAAACTGCGGATACTGTAATTAAACAATCTCCGGCTGAAGGTACAGCTCTTAAAAAAGGGGATACTTTAACAGTTGTCATTTCGAAAGGAAAAGGGGAACGAGTAGTATCTCGTCAATTCACAATTCCTTACGAAGAAAAGAAAACAACTAATAATAACAACAATAACAATGCTAATTCATCTTCAAACACGACTACTCAGGAAGCTAAACAAAATACTGTCGAAATCTTTATTCAAGATGCAAATAACAATATTAATACAGCTTATCGTACATTTAAGATTTCTGAGAATACAAGTGTAACGATTGATTTTACGTTTAATAATCAAGTTACGAGTGGTAAATACATCATTAAAAGAGATGGTGTAACAATCGATACTGGAGTCGTACAATAAGGAAACTATAGAGTCTAGGTTCTTGTAACCTAGGCTCTTTTTTGAATTTTTATAGAAGAAAAAAATATCTAAAAAGATCTTAGCCATTTCAGTTGAAATTGGTTATCAGTTATGATAAATTAATATCACTGTTGAGCGAACGTTCGCTTATAAAACAGTTTCAAAAAACTTTGAAAAAGTTCAATGAAATCTGTTGACAGTAAAAATGTCCTATGATAGGATATAGGAGTTGTTGCAAAACAACGATTGACCTTTGAAAACTGAACAAAGAAGACGAACCAAATGTGTAGGGACTTCATCTTTATGATGAAGAAACAACAATTTCTTATCTCTAAAAGAGATACAATAAGTCAGTAATTAAAATGAGCTTTTCAAAGCTCATGAAAATTCAAATTTTTCATGAGAGTTTGATCCTGGCTCAGGACGAACGCTGGCGGCGTGCCTAATACATGCAAGTCGAACGAGAGCGACCGGTGCTTGCACTGGTCAATCTAGTGGCGAACGGGTGAGTAACACGTGGGTAACCTGCCCATCAGAGGGGGATAACATTCGGAAACGGATGCTAAAACCGCATAGGTCTTTAAACCGCATGGTTTGAAGAGGAAAAGAGGCGCAAGCTTCTGCTGATGGATGGACCCGCGGTGCATTAGCTAGTTGGTGAGGTAACGGCTCACCAAGGCCGTGATGCATAGCCGACCTGAGAGGGTGATCGGCCACATTGGGACTGAGACACGGCCCAAACTCCTACGGGAGGCAGCAGTAGGGAATCTTCCGCAATGGACGCAAGTCTGACGGAGCAACGCCGCGTGAGTGAAGAAGGTTTTCGGATCGTAAAACTCTGTTGTTAGAGAAGAACAAGTGCTAGAGTAACTGTTAGCACCTTGACGGTATCTAACCAGAAAGCCACGGCTAACTACGTGCCAGCAGCCGCGGTAATACGTAGGTGGCAAGCGTTGTCCGGATTTATTGGGCGTAAAGCGAGCGCAGGCGGTTCCTTAAGTCTGATGTGAAAGCCCCCGGCTCAACCGGGGAGGGTCATTGGAAACTGGGGAACTTGAGTGCAGAAGAGGAGAGTGGAATTCCATGTGTAGCGGTGAAATGCGTAGATATATGGAGGAACACCAGTGGCGAAGGCGACTCTCTGGTCTGTAACTGACGCTGAGGCTCGAAAGCGTGGGTAGCAAACAGGATTAGATACCCTGGTAGTCCACGCCGTAAACGATGAGTGCTAAGTGTTGG